>Ga0115560_1001986_pt1 | contig 13823 bp, 7 predicted proteins | sample COGITO_mtgs_1105_5_FD_87278 | JGI IMG/M metagenome (GOLD analysis project Ga0115560, IMG submission 87278) | Pelagic marine microbial communities from North Sea - COGITO_mtgs_110509 | ecosystem: Environmental > Aquatic > Marine > Epipelagic | place: Germany:Helgoland, sampling site Kabeltonne... | reverse complement strand
TGGCGGCCCCATCACCAGACCAAATAGTGGCCAGATACACTTCTTGCTCGTGAATGACTGGCCTGCATATATATGCCCCTGGTAAATGGGTAGTGCTTAAAAAATTCCCGTTGAGGTCAAAACGTTTTAGTTCGTTTCCCTGTCTTTCAGTAATGAGCAGGCTGGGGTTTTTGCTTCTAGTGTCAATACAAATGCCATGGGCATTTAAAAACTGGTGTTTTTCCGTCCCTTTTCCGCCAAATACGTTTAAAAGTTCGCCTTTGGCATTGTAGTGAAGGATGTATTGTGCGCCATAGCCGTCTGCCACGAAGACATCGCCGTTTGCGGCCACACAAGTTTCCGTAGGAATATACTCAGAGGGGCTAAGATACTTCTCACTTTCTACAGGAAAGGGAAAAATTTGAACCACTTTTCCATCTAGGGTTGTTTTGATCACCTCATGCCTGTTGTTGTCTGAAATATACAAGAATTCTGTGCCGTTTTCATCGTGAATACTCAGTCCGTGTGCGCCTGGATATTCGTTTCCCCAGCTGTTTACTAAGGCGCCAGAAGTGTTGTAAACCAACACATTATTGGCAGTGTGGTTGGTCAATAGGTACAAGAGACCTTTGCGGTCCTGTACCATTTCATGGCAGTCATTTACAGGATAGAAATTGGGATTCAATGCGCCCCAGTTTAAGTCTATTTTGTATTGGTGGCTCCCATGTCCTATAACGGCATCTTTTAGGACATTAACCCCAAGTGTGTCCCATCCAAAGAGCCCCAAGCCTAGAAATCCGAGACCAGATGTAGCTATAAATTCTTTTCTTTTCATGCTAACTTAAAATATCTCTGACAATTTTTCCTTCTACATCTGTAAGTCTGAATCTTCTTCCCTGATGTTTGTAAGTGAATTTTTCATGGTCTATACCCAATAAATGTAACATGGTTGCTTGAAAATCATGAACATGTACGGGGTTTTCTACAATATTGTATCCAAAATCATCTGTTTTTCCGTACAATCCTGGTTTTATTCCGCCTCCAGCAAGATACATGCTAAAGGATCTTGGGTGGTGGTCTCTTCCGTAATTGGTATCTGTGAGTAGTCCCTGTGAGTAATTGGTTCTTCCAAACTCTCCACCCCAAACCACTAAGGTGTCTTCTAATAAACCCCTCTGTTTGAGGTCCATAATGAGTGCAGCAGAAGCCTGATCTACATCTTTGGCTTGTTTGGCAATGGCACCAGGAAGGTTTTCATGTTGGTCCCATCCCATATGATACAGTTGTATAAAACGCACATCTTTTTCTGCCAATCTTCTAGCTAACAAGCAGTTGGCAGCAAATGTACCGGGGATTTTAGCGTCTGCTCCGTACATTTTATAAATATAGTCTGGCTCTTTTTCTGTGCTAATTACATCTGGCACAGAGGTTTGCATCCTATAAGCCATTTCATATTGGGCAATCCTACTCTTAATCTCTGGATCTCCGTAGTCTTCATAACCAGCGTCATTTAATGCTGCCAAGTGGTCTAGCATGTTTCTTTTAGTAGCCTTATTCATGCCGTCTGGATCATTTAAATACAAGACAGGATCTTTGGCTGCCCTAAACTGCACCCCTTGGTGTAGGGAATGTAAAAACCCATTCCCCCAAAGCCTGGTATACAAAGGTTGACCATTGGGCCTTCCTGTTCCCCTAGAAAGTAAAACGGTAAAAGCAGGAAGGTTGTCATTTTCACTGCCTAAGCCATAACTCAACCAAGACCCAATACTTGGACGCCCGGGTTGTTGGGAGCCTGTTTGGAAAAAAGTGACTGCAGGATCGTGGTTAATAGCCTCTGTATACATGGAGTTTATCACACAAATGTCGTCTGCTACTTTTGCGGTATAAGGCAAAAGATCGCTGATCCAAGCAGGGTTGTTGCCGTATTGTTTAAAATTAAATTGGGAACCTACTAGTGGAAATTTATCTTGTCCAGAGGTCATTCCGGTAAGCCTTTGTCCGTTTCTAATAGATTCTGGTAAATCTTCTCCACGCCTTTTATTGAGCATGGGCTTGTAGTCAAATAATTCTAATTGTGAGGGGCCACCACTTTGAAACAAATAAATGACCCTTTTTATTTTGGCAGGATGGTGGAGCCCTCCTAGGGATCCCTTAACACCTGCATTTGGTGTAGCAGAAGTAATTACGCCGTTTTTAGTGGTGTTAAAATATGGCGTACCTAATAATGAGGCCAAGCCAATCCCACCAATGCCAAGAGCAGTTTTACCTAGAAAGGCCCTTCTGTTGAGTTGTAGGGAGCGTTCTTCTATAATCTTTTTTTCACTCATGATTAGCTGCGGGTAATGGTTAGGTCTAAATTTAAAATGGTGTGAGCTGTTAGGGACAGGGCGGTAAATGCAGTATCTTTTTCTTTAAAAGACCTTTCTTTTTCTCCAATGCCTAAATACGCTTCAGGTAAAACACCTTCTTCTAATACCTGTTGCTCCATGTCGTGGTAAAGCGCTAGTAATTGTTCGGCTACTTTTTCAGTGGTAAATTGGCCAGTAGCTGCCAAGTATATATAGGCCAACTGGGCGGCTACTTTGGTTTCTTTTTTAGTGGCTTTTTCTGCCAATACCCGAGATGCTTCTATGATTTGTGGGTCATTTAATAATACCAAGGCCTGAAGTGGGGTATTGGTTTGTTGGCTTTTTACACTGCATAAATCTCTATTAGAGGCATCAAAGGTGAGCATGCTCGGCGGAGGAACGGTTCTTTTCCAAAAGGTGTACATACTTTTTCTATAGAGAGAAGCACCAGTGTCTGGCACATAGTTGGCTGTACTTCCGCCGCCTCCGCCGGTGGTTTCTTTCCACAAGCCTTCTGGTTGATACGGTTTTACGCTCGGGCCACCAATTTTTCTGACCAATAAGCCGCTAATCGCTAAGGCTTGGTCTCTAATGCTCTCTGCAGACAATCTCAATCTTGGTGCCCTGGCCAGCCATTTATTTTCTGGGTCTAATTGAAGGGCTTTTTCGCTTACGGCACTATTTTGTTTGTAGGTGTCTGATTGTACAATGAATCGCATGATTTTATGTAAATCCCACCCCCCATCTTTAAACTTAAGGGCCATAAAATCCAGTAATTCAGGATGGGTAGGAAGTGACCCTTGGTTACCAAAATCATAGCTGCTGGCTACCAATCCCTGACCAAAAAAGCGCTGCCATATTCTATTGACGGCTACCCTCGCTGTTAGCGGATGCTCCTCTGCAAACAACCACTGAGAAAGCCCCAACCTATTTTTTGGAAAATGTTCTGGGAAAGGCAATATTTTTTCTGGGGTATTAGGAAAGACCTCTGTGGTGGGTTGGTCATAAGCCCCACGGTTTAATATGAATGTTTTTCTGGCAATGGGCATGTCTTGCATGACCATAATTTCCATGCCCTTGTCTATACCATTGTTGTCAGGCATTTTTTGGCGCTCTTGTAAGTTTAAAAAGGCTAGCACTCCTTTTTGGTCTTCTGGTGTAATTCTCATGGTGGGCGCCGGGACTTCATTGCGGTCAGAAACCAATCCTTTTTCATCTAGATTGTTAAAGAAACTAAAGAGTTCAAAGTGATTTTTTTGAGAGATAGGATCGTATTTGTGGTCGTGGCAACGGGCACACTCCATAGTCATACCCAGAAAAGCAGTGCCAAATGTATTTGCCCTGTCTTCTACGTATTCTACTCGGTATTCCTCTGGTATAACACCCCCTTCGAAAGTAATTTTATGGTTTCTATTAAATCCTGTTGCCAAAATTTGCTCTTTGGTAGGGTTGGGCAATAGGTCTCCAGCCAACTGATAGGTCACAAAAGTATTGTAAGGCATGTTTTCTTTAAAAGCGTGAATAACCCAATCCCTCCACGGCCACATGGTTCTCTCAAAATCATCCTGATAGCCGTGGGTGTCTGCATACCTTGAAATGGCCAACCATTCAGAGGCCATGTGTTCCGCGTAATCTGCGGTGCTAAGTAAACTATCTACTATTTTGTCATATGCGTTAGGGTCTGTATTGGACACAAATGCTTTTACAGTTTCTGGGCTAGGCGGCAATCCTGTAAGGTCCAAAAATACCCTTCTTAAAAGCACTTCTTTGGATGCTGCTTCAGAGGGGTCTAGGCCTTTTTCAAGGAGTTTTTTGTAGACAAAAGCATCTATTTCGTTGGCTCCCCAACTGGGGTTTAGATTTGGAACTTTTTCTGCTGTTGGAGGGCTAAATGCCCAATGTTCTTGGTAATTACCTCCTTGGGTAATCCATTTTTCCAGGACCTCTTTCTCGTATTCACTAAGGCTTAGATTGGATTCTGGAGGTGGCATTTGGGTGATTGGGTCTGTGCTGTGTATGCGCACCACTAGTTCACTTGCCTCTGGTTTGAATGGGACTACGGCTTGGCGGTCTTTGGCTTTGCCAAGGGCCATATAGGCCCCCGCTGCAGTATGCAGCGAAAGACCGCCCTGAAGGGCATTTTTATCTGGCCCATGGCATTTAAAGCACCTGTCTGAAAGTATGGGCTTCACGTGAAAAGTAAAGTCTACGGAATCTGGCACCTTTTCTAAAAGCATTCCAGTATTGACGTCTTTTATTTTGGGCCCTTTGGTTTGGCATGCCACCACAACAAATAACAGTATTATAGAAAATAACACCCCTAATTTTGCAGTAGCTGCTTGTGTTTTACTTAAGTAATAAAGTAGGCGCATGGCATTTCTTGTTTAACTTACTTAAGGTCTATATAAAAAACCCTTTGTGCAATTAATTTAGACAAACGACAATGCCCTGTGGCTTAATAGATTGTACTACAAGACAAACACCTTAGCCATTTGGCCACGCCTTAACTAATAAGGTCTTGAAGAATTTTAGACTTTACTTCCGTAATATAACTTCTGCCTATTGTAAACCGCTCTCCTTGTATTTCTATACTATTTCCTTCTACAGATTCTATACGGTCTATGGCTACTGTAAAAGACCGGTGTATTCTGATAAATTTATCTGGAGGAAGCTCATCTGTAAAGCTGCTCAATGTTTTGTGGATAATGTATTTTCCTAAATCTGTTTTGATTCTGATGTAGTCTTTTAGGCTTTCAATAAGGACTATTTTGTTCAGTTCAATTTTTTGCAATTTCTTTTTGTCAATTTTCACAAAAATACTCTTCGTTTCAGTAGTTGAATGGTCTAGAACTTCTCGGGGTTTTCTTAGCTGTATGACTCTTTGAACAGATTTTAAAAACCTCGGAAATGGGATGGGCTTGACCAGATAGTCAATGGCTTGAAGTTCAAAGCTTTCTAGGGCATGGGTTTCATGGGCGGTGGTCATAATGACCATGGGTTTTACCTCCAAACTTTTTAGAAAAGACAAGCCATCTAGTACAGGCATGTTAATGTCTAAAAAAATAAGGTCTAAAGGATTATCTTGAACAAAACTTGCTGCTGTTACTGCATTATTAAAACTAGCCACAAGTTCAATGTCATTAATTTCTTTGCAGTATTTTTCCAGAATGCTTACTGCTAAGGGTTCGTCGTCTATAATGATGGTTTTCAGACTCATACTTTTAATTTGAGTTTTACGGTAAAGTGTTGGTCGGTTTGGTTTATTTCTAAATGATACTCTTGGGGCTTATAACCCAGTTCTAGTCTTTTTTTTACATTGGCCAAGCCAATACCACTGCTGTTTTTGTTTGCATGGATTAGCGATTTGGCGTCTTGCGTGTTTACGGGTAAATTATTACAAACTTCAAAGTACAAAAAATCTCCCGTTACTTGAGCACTTAGAGAAATTTTCACCGCGCCTAAATTTTGATTTGCACCGTGTTTAAAACTATTTTCAATAAGTGGAATCAGTAGCATGGGTGCAATTTTTTTGCCTTCTAAATCTCCTTTAATATCCACCGTTACTTTTAAGTGATCACTAAATCGAATGCGTTCTAGGTCTATGTAATTTTGAATGCAGTGGAGTTCGCTCACTAAATCTTGTTTTCTTTTTTTGGTGGCGTATAATAAATAGCGCATCAGCTCGGAGAGCTTAAGAACCACTTCAGGTGCTTTGTCTGACTTTTCTAGGGTGAGGCCATAAATATTATTGAGGGTATTAAAGAAAAAATGGGGAGACACTTGGGACCTTAAAAAACGCAACTCAGTAGCCAATTGTCTTTTTTCTAAATCGTTAAATCGATTGTTTTCTCCCAGCCAGTCAATGGTCACTTTAATGGCCGTGACAAAGGCTACTACGTAAAATTCGCCCAGCATCATTTGAAGGGCGTAATTGAAACTTAAACCATTGGGTTCTTCGGGTCCTTCGGGCCATACATTGGTGGTGCTCACCAAATAATAGGTGAGGTAGTATTTTAAAATCAGCATTAAAAATAAAGACAGCACCACTAGTCCAGCGTAACTCCAGTATTTTTTTTTGTATACAAACTTTGGCATGAGGTAATAAACATTAAGGTAAGCCAAAGTCATATGAATTGGAAAGCCCAGTAAATTTGTTTTTAAAGAGTAGCTATAATCGTCAAAATAACTCCCCCATCTAATGGTGTTAAATAAGATGTAAATAGTCCAAAAGATCACATGATGCCTTTTTGTAATTTGATATTTCTTCGAATAAGAAGGTTGGTTAAGTAGGGCGTCTATTTGATTATCTGCAATCATGGAGGTTATTTAAGCGGTGCTATCAAAAAAATGAATTTAGGAAGTTTTTATTGTTTTAATAAGGATGTTGTATGCCTTAAATGTATTGTCATTGGTCTAAATTCTTTTAAAATTCTTTTAAAATTAACAAAATTGGATCAGATTATAAGTATACCTTGTGGGGTGAAATTTAGTTTAAATTCTGCTATAAGAATACAATTTGTAATTTTAGAATAACATTTACTAGGTATTATTCATGAAAATAATTTTAAAAAATTGCCTTTTTTTTAGTCTGAGTTTCTTCTTTGTGGCCTATTCTTCAGGGCAATCACTTCCATTTGAATCCAATACGCCCATACCGCATTCTTATGTAGCTTACAGGACGTCTGAGACTATTTTAATAGATGGTATGGCGGAGGAATCTGTTTGGGACAGCACGCCATGGACAGCTCCATTTGTTGATATTGAAGGGTTAAAAAAGCCAAAATACAATACCCAAATGAAAATGTTATGGGATGAGAAATATTTGTACTTCATGGCTAGACTTGAAGAGCCACATGTTTGGGGTACATTAAAGCAGCGGGATACGGTTATTTTTTACAACAATGATTTCGAAATTTTCATTGATCCAGACGGAGATACCCATAATTATGTAGAATTTGAAATGAATGTGCTCAATACGGTTTGGGATTTGTTTTTGACTGCACCTTATAGAAACAATCCTAAAGTATTAAATCAATGGGACATGAAGGGGGTTTTGTCTGCAGTCCATGTAGCGGGTACCATAAACGATGCTTCTGACTCAGACCAAGGCTGGTCTTTAGAAGTAGCCATACCATGGACTGTTTTTAATGAAGTGACTCAAATGAATGCCACTGTAGCTGGAACTTTCTGGCGTATGGGTTTTTCTAGGGTCAATTGGGAATTTGAGTTAAAAGAGGGCCGTTACAGCCGTAAAAAAGACCCCAACGGATCCTATTTGCCTGAATACAATTGGGTGTGGTCTCCTCAAATGGTGGTGAATATGCACGAACCAGAAAAGTGGGGATATGTGTATTTCAGTGCTAGATCTCCTGGTGAAACGGAAGAATTTACGCCCCCTGAACAAGAGCATTTAAAATGGTTCATGTACCAGGAATACAGAAAATTATTGGCGGCACATAAAGCGGGGCTGCCTTTAAATAAATCCCTCATACAAAGTAATGTAGTGTGGAAAGGTACTGAAGTAGTTTTAAATATAGCCCTTCACGCCACAGGTTTTAGCCTGCTTTGCGACAGTCCTTTTGGTCCTGAAACTTTAGAAATAAACCCCTATGGTAAATTTATACGTTATGAAACTAACCACCCTTAAACGCCCTATGATTTTTGGGCTTTTGGCCCTCGTATTTTTGAGTGCCTGTCAAAACAAGCCAAAGACTTTGGCGGAAACGCCTGTTAAAGCGCCATTTAAATATTGGACTTGGACTACAGCTAACCCGGAAAGGACAGATGCCTCTTATGTGGCTGAGTTTGAAAAATATGCCCAAAATGGCATAGATGCAGTGTTGATAAATACCAACACAGACCCTAGTCTTCTAGCGCGTTTGGTGCCCATAGCTGAAAAAGCAGGATTGGAAGTGCACGCTTGGATTATGGCGATTAATAGGCCTGGAGATAAGGAGGCAGAAAAGCACCCAGAGTGGTATGCAGTGAGTAGGGACGGTAAATCTTGCTTTGACCAGCCACCCTATGTGGGTTATTACAAATGGATGTGTCCCACTAGAAAAGAATCCAGAGACCATGTGCTTTCTCTTGTAGCTGGTTTGGCTAAAGTTAGCGGGGTGGCAAGTGTTCACTTAGATTATATTAGGTATTCAGACATTTATTTACCCGTGGGACTTTTGCCAAAATACAACTTGGTTCAAGATACGGAACTGCCAGAATTTGACTTTTGTTATTGCGAGGTTTGTGTGGCGGAGTTCCAAGAGAAGCACCACAGAAATCCTTTAGAAATGGTGCATCCTGAAATTGATATAGAATGGAAGCAGTTTAGGTTAAATAAAGTAAAAAGTATTGTAGACGCTGCTTATGACATTGCCCATAAAAACAATAAAATGCTCACTGCTGCCGTGTTTCCTTATCCGGAGATGGCAGACCATATGGTGCGCCAAAGGTGGGACAAATGGAATATAGATGCGGTTTTGCCTATGATTTATAACAGTTTTTATAACGAAGGGGTAGATTGGATTGGTTTTGCTACCGCCCAAGGAGTAAATGATTTAAAGGGCAAAGGGGTAGGTTTGCACACAGGGGTGTACGTACCCCCTATGAGTGCTGAAGAGGTAGGTTTAGCTATCAGTGAGGCCCAAAACAATGGGGCCAACGGTGTTTCTTTTTTTGACGGAAATGCCATAACAGCAGCCCAATGGGAAGTGATTAAAGCATCTAAGAAGACACAGAAATAATAATGTTTGCTCATGAACCCTTTTAAAAAAACATATTACACTGCGCTGCTATTTGTGAGTTTGTCTTTTTATTCTTGCCAAGATGCAACTGATTTAAAAACACCCACAGCAGCAGAACAAAGCAGTAGCTTAGTAGATTTTGTAAATCCTTTTATTGGAAGCTCAAATTTTGGTACTACAAATCCAGGGCCTATTGCCCCTAGAGGGATGGTAAGTGTGAGCCCCTTCAATGTGGCTGGAATTCAAAATTTTCCTATGGAAAAAGACAGCCGTTGGCTTTCTACGCCCTATGTAAACGAAAATAAATTTTTAACTGGTTTTAGCCATGTTAATTTATCTGGTGTTGGCTGTCCAGAACTGGGTGTAATTATTGCAATGCCAACAGCAGGCGCTTTAGAAACGAGTCCATCTGAATACGGTACTACTTATAGCAACGAAAAAGCTTCCGTGGGATATTATGAGAATGAGCTGGACCGATATGGGATTAAGGTAGCCACTACAGCAAGCACAAGAGTAGGAGTGAGTCGCTATACCTTTCCAGCTGGTCAGGCTAATATTTTATTAAACCTAGGCTTGGGTCTTACTAATGAGCAGGGGGCTAGTTTAAAAAGAGTGTCTGATACTGAAATTGAAGGGATGAGACAAGTAGGAAGTTTTTGCTACTACAAACCAGAAGAAGCTTATCCTGTCTATTTTGTGGCAAGGGTTTCTAAGCCTACCCAAGTACAGGGATTTTGGAAAAGACCCACTAAATACCATGGAGAAGAAGCGCAGTGGATGGGATACAATGGCAAAACCAGACTAATGAAAGGTTTCAGGCAAACAGTTGTTGGAGACAGTATTGGCGCTTATTTTACTTACCAGTTTGAAAAGCCCACCGAAGTGGTCTTGCAAATTGGGGTATCTTATGTAAGCATTGAAAATGCCCGAGCCAACTTAATATCAGAGGTAGGTGGGCAATCTTTTGATCAAATTAGGGCAAATACCACGGCACTTTGGGAAGAGGTACTTTCTGTGGTTAGTGTAAAAGGAGGAAAACCAAATGCAAAAGAAATTTTTTATACGGCTTTGTACCACACACAAATTCACCCCAATGTGCTTAATGATGTAGACGGTTCTTACCCTGCCATGGGTTCAAGAGAAACTTTGAGTACCAAAGACACCAGATATACGGTGTTTTCTTTGTGGGATACCCATAGAAATTTACACCCATTAATGAGTCTGCTTTATCCCCAACAACAGTCCAATATGGTGAAAAGTATGTTGGAGATTTATAAGGAGAGTGGCTGGCTCCCCAAATGGGAATTAAACGCCACTGAAACCACCACAATGGTAGGAGACCCAGCTGGTATTGTTATTGCAGATACTTATCACAGGGGAATTCGTGATTTTGACGTTGCCTTGGGATTAGAAGCCATGAAAAAAAGTGCTAGTCAGATTTATAACAATCCATTACGCCCTGAATTAGGCACTTATATTGAAAAGGGCTATTTAGGAGCAGAGCTATATGAAAGTGGTTCTGTGTCTATTGTTCAGGAGTACAACCTAGCAGACTTTGCTATTGCAGCCTTGTCCAAAACTTTGGGCGATACCGAATCTCATGCGCTTTTTCTTGAAAGATCTAAGTCTTATAGAAAATTATTCGATCCATCATATAATTTACTTAGGCCAAAAAATTCAGATGGATCTTGGCTCCGTCCGTTTAATCCAGATACAGGGGCTAATTTTGTAAAAAACCCTGGTTATATTGAAGGAAATGCATGGCAATACACCTTTATGGTGCCTCACGATATTAAAGGGCTCATTGATTTAATGGGTGGAGGGCAGTCTTTTGTGCGTCAATTAGATAAAGTTTTTAACAACAATCAGTTTGACATGGCCAATGAGCCAGATATTGCCTATCCTTTTCTCTACAATTTTGTGAAAGGAGCAGAATGGAAAACCCAAAAGCGGGTAAGGGAGCTGTTAGACACCTACTTTAAAAACAGTCCAGACGGCCTTCCTGGTAATGACGACACAGGCACTATGAGTGCTTGGGCAGTATTTTCCATGATGGGATTGTATCCTGTAACACCATCTTTGCCGGTTTATGCAGTTACTTCACCAAGTTTTAGCGAAATAGAAATTCGCTTAGATCCCAGATATTATCCAAATGAAACGCTTACCATTCGCTCTAATATGCCTGAAGACAATACTTTTATAGATAGTGTGTCATTGGATGGAAGTTCTTTAAGCCGCTTTTTTATCTCCCATGAAGATCTGGTAAACAGCAAAGAGTTGATTTTTCTTTTAAAAGCCATCAACTCAAAATAGTTTTTTACAGGATCAAAGTGTTGTTTGTGCCCTTATTTTTGTAGTTAGTCGAAAAACATTATTTTTATAGCAACTTGCTTTTTTTTGCCGTTTTACGTCGTTATATCTTTAAATAAGCGCGTTTTCCGCTATTTTTTTTTCGAAAACGTTTGAGTTTTTCTGTTTTTTGCCGTTTAATTGTTGTTATATGTCGAATTTTTTTTTGAAATTCGTAGAATAGTGACATATTTACTATGCTAACCAAGTGTTAATTTAAAACACTAATAAGTAACTAACTAAACTAAATTAGTATGAACAGAAAAATTCATTATTTATTAATGTTCTTTGCCGTACTCTGTATGAACAGCATGTATGGACAGAACAAAACCATTTCCGGTACGGTAACCGAGTCGGAATCTGGTGTCCCATTACCGGGTGTAAATGTGGTAGAAAAAGGAACCAATAATGGTACTTCTACAGATTTTGACGGTAATTTTACCATTTCAGTGAGCGGCAGTAATGCCATTCTAGTATTCACCTCTTTAGGATATACAACCAAAGAAGTGCCTGCAGGAAACCAATCTACTCTGAATGTTTCTATGAGTGAAGACGCAGAGCAACTTGGAGAAGTAGTTGTAACCGCTTTGGGTGTAAAAAGAAACACTAAAGCCTTGGGTTACTCTGTAACACAAGTTAAGGGTGAAGAAATGAACACAGTAAAGCAAACTAATGCAATCAATGCACTTCAAGGAAAGATTGCTGGGGTTCAAATCTCAGGTAATGCTGCCGGAGCTAAAGGATCTACCCGTGTTATTATAAGGGGTAATAGTTCTTTAACTGGTAATAACCAACCACTTTATGTGATAGACGGGATTACAATTAATAATTCAAACCTTGGTTCTGCTGGAGTTTGGGGTGGAGCCGATTCCGGTGATGGAATTTCAGCATTAAACCCAGATGAAGTTGAGTCTATCTCTGTATTAAAAGGGGGTGCTGCTGCAGCCTTATATGGTTCAAGAGCATCTAATGGGGTAATTATCATCACCACTAAGACTGGAGCTGGATCAGATGGAATGTCAGTAGATATTAGTAGTTCTATTCAGTTTGATGATATTAACAATGATCCTTATGATCCTCAGACAACATATGGACAGGGTAGAGATTTTTCTACTACCTCTGACAACTTAGACACCTATGCCAACTGGGGACCAAAATTAAATGGTTCTTCTGTAGAACAATGGGATGGTGTTTCTAGACCATATACTTACAAAGGCAATAATTTAAAGAAATTTTATGGTGGTGGTCAGACATTTATCAATACTGTAGCCATTTCTTCTGCAACAGAGAAGTCTAATGTACGTGTATCTTATTCTAATTTAGACAACACTGATATAATACCCAATTCTACTTTAAATAGAAATTCATTAGGTATTAATGCGTCTCAGAAATTTAGAAACTTTGTAGCAGATATTAATATTAAATATATCCAAGACGACGCTATTGGAGCACCTAATCTTTCAGATTCACCTGGTAACGCCAACTTTGGAATTCGCTTGTTTGCACCAAATATTGACGTGAATGATATGCGAGGAGCTGGTGGTCTTGGAACCAATGAAGACGGTTCTGAATTTAGAACTTCAGACAATACATTTTCTCAAAACCCTTGGTTTGCAGCCTATCAGTTTATTAATAATTCTGTAAAAGAGCGTGTTATTGCTTCTGCTAATTTAAGATGGAATATGACAGACTTTTTATATTTATCAGGACGTTTTGGTCAAGATAGATTTGATTATAGTAGAAGAAATGTTACGCCTTATGGAACAGCTTTTTCTCCTTTGGGAGGAATGAGTGAGTATAAACTCACCAATGTTCAAAGAGATGCAGATTTATTCTTGGGAACAGACAATTTAAAAATTCAAGAGGACTTATCTGTTACTGCTTTTGTAGGTGTAGGTAAAAATTACCAGAATGCTGAGTCAGTAACGGCTAGTGGAGGTAATTTTATTGTACCTTATTTATATACTGTAGGTAACACACAAAACCAATCTGCTGGTTATGGTTTTAATGAAAAACAAATTAATTCAGCCTACGGATCTGCTGAAATTGGATTCAAAGACGCTATGTTCTTAACTCTTACAGCAAGAAATGACTGGTTCTCTACTTTATCTTTACCAGGAAAAGAAGCGCCTAACAATGATTTGTATACTTCTGCAAGTTTTTCATTAGTGCTTTCAGACATGTTTAAATTACCAGAGGTAATATCTTTTGCTAAACTAAGAGCAGGTTATTCTCAAGTTGCTGGTGGAGCAGACGGACCTTACTCATTGAATTTAACCTATGGAATTTATGGACAAGGACACCAAGGTGCTTCATTGGGAACCATTTCTAATGGATCTATTCCAAACCCAAACATTACACCATTTGAAAAAAATGAAATTGAACTTGGTTTTGATTTGAGAATGTT
>Ga0115560_1001947_pt1 | contig 13978 bp, 8 predicted proteins | sample COGITO_mtgs_1105_5_FD_87278 | JGI IMG/M metagenome (GOLD analysis project Ga0115560, IMG submission 87278) | Pelagic marine microbial communities from North Sea - COGITO_mtgs_110509 | ecosystem: Environmental > Aquatic > Marine > Epipelagic | place: Germany:Helgoland, sampling site Kabeltonne... | reverse complement strand
CATCTCTAAGCTTCTTTTTTTCCGAATTAACGACAGTTTCAGGTGCTCCACTTACAAATCTTTCATTAGACAATTTCTTCTCTATGCCTCCAATGAAACCCGTTAGTCGTTTTATCTCTGATTCGATTTCTAAAACCTCTGCTTCTACATCAATCTCGAGAGAAACACCAAATACGAAAGACTCGGTACCGCTGATGAATCCTACCCCACTAACTTTGTTGTCATCGCTTAAATGAATTGCTTCGAGGTGGCCCATCTTTGCGGCTAGATCCTTTAGACCGTCAATTCTAAGTAGTCTATCCATCTTTTCAGACTTTACTGCATACAATGGGATAGAGTCTGTCATCTTGATGCCGTTCTTGTTACGGATGTCACGAGTATTTGACACTATGTCTTTGAGTTGGTCTATATCTTTGATCAAGCTTTTGTCATACGATACTTTTGTTGGATATGTGCTTATTATACAGTCATCTCTATCTGCTCTTTCTCTAATCGAATGCCATATCTCTTCCGTGATGAAAGGCATAAATGGATGTAAGATTTTTGATATTTGTTCTAATAAATCGATAGCCATATCTTGTGTCTCAGTACTGATTGTTCCTCCATATTCCGGTTTAATCATTTCTAAGTACCACGAGCAGAAATCAGACCATACAAATGTATATAGTCCCATTAATGCCTCAGAAAGACGATATTCCTTGAAGTTGCTTTCTTGTTGATCTATTACTTGATGCAGTCTAGCCGTGATCCAGTCATTAGCTAGCTGATCAGTTGCTGACGCTGGTCTTTTTTCAGTATCAAAGCCTTTGATCAGTTTCAGTGCATTCCATATCTTATTGCAGAACTTACTTCCTTGGTCACATAGCTTCTCATCGAAAAGTAGATCACCACCAGCAGGAGAGCTCATCAACATACCGACTCTGACACCATCTGCACCAAATTTTTCTATCAGTCCAAGAGCATCAGGAGAGTTGCCGAGGGATTTACTCATCTTCCGGCGCTGCTTGTCACGTACCATTCCTGTGAAGTATACATGGTCAAATGGTCTCTTTCCTTCCCACTCATATCCAGCCATAACCATACGTGCAACCCAGAGGAATATTATGTCCCAACCAGTCACAAGAACTGATGTAGGATAGTAGTATTCTAGCTCTTCTTTATTGTTCCATCCATCAAATACTGATATAGGCCATAACCATGAGCTAAACCAAGTATCGAGTGCATCTTCATCTTGCCTAAGATCACTCATAATAACATCTTCACCAAATTTAACTTTTGCTTGGAGTAGTGCTTCCTCATCTGTAGCGGCTACAAATATTTCATCATTGTAGTAGTAAGCCGGAATCCTATGTCCCCACCATAGCTGACGTGATATACACCAATCACGTATGCCTTCCATCCAATGCTTATATAGGTTTTTTTGGTTTTTAGGAAAAAACTCAACTTCATCAGTCATCACAGCGTCGAGTGCTGGTTTAGCGAGTGACTTCATATCCACATACCATTGCAGAGATAGCTTTGGCTCAACGATCGCTTGTGTACGCTCTGATCTACCTACGCTATGATTATAGTTCTCTATCTCAACCAGTGCATTTTCCTCTTTAAGTTTGATCTTGATATCTATTCTGACTTCCTCTCTATCTCTTCCTATAAATATCTGAGCTGCTTCACTCAGTGTACCATCATCATTTAGTACATCTATCGTTTCTAAATCATGCTTCTTACCTAGTTCGTAATCATTGATGTCGTGTGCTGGAGTCACTTTGAGCGCTCCAGTTCCAAATTCTATATCTACGTAATCGTCAAATATGATCGGAACAGATCTTCCAATCATAGGTACAATGGCTCTCTTTCCTTTGAGGTGCGTATATCTTGGATCATCTGGATGTACCGCTATTGCCGAATCACCCATAATGGTCTCTGGTCTAGTCGTGGCTATAGTCACATACTCCTGCGTACCCTCAATTTTATACCTCACATGGTAGAGCTGTGTCATCTCATCTTCATAGAGTACTTCTTCGTTAGATAAGACCGTCTGCGCTTGCGGATCCCAGTTGACCATGCGAAGTCCACGGTATAGTTTATCTTTATTATATAAATCTACGAATGCCTTGATTACATGCTCTGAGCGACTTTCATCCATAGTGAACGCGGTACGTTCCCAATCGCATGATGCGCCGAGTTTCTGTAATTGTTTGAGTATGATGCCACCATACTGATCTTTCCAAGCGTGAGCATGTTCTAAAAATTGTTCCCTAGTAAGATCAGATTTCTTGATGCCCTTCTCTCTAAGCATCTTAACCACTTTGGCCTCTGTCGCTATAGAAGCATGATCGGTACCTGGTACCCAACATGCATTCTTGCCATCTAGCCTCGCCTTACGGATTAGTACATCTTGAATCGTATTATTGAGCATGTGACCCATATGTAGGACACCTGTGACATTAGGTGGAGGGATCACTATGGAGTAAGCTTCTCTTTCATCTGGTGTAGAATGAAAGTATCCCTTATCCATCCAATATTGGTACCATTTCCCTTCTGCCGCTGCCGGCTCAAATCTTGCACTTAATGACATATAATCTTAGTTTCTGTAATAACATGACAAAGTTAATATTAACTGTATTGAAATGAAGGATGTGAGCGCTTTAAATTAACTAATCTTAGTGATAAAAATCAACTTGATCACTTTATCTCAAATAGTTGTGATAGTAGCTTGATTTTACATTTTTTAATGTTCTTCTTGGTTCAACTTATGGGAATTACTTTTGTATGGAAAATACGTATGTCCAATCTATTATATTTAAATAAGTGTATGATTATAATATAGATCATTTGTTTTGGTTACTATTATATAATTTATGGATTAAAGACTATTCTTTTTCTACGTTAATAACATGTTAGACGTACTTTGTATTATACATACAAACAATTCTATAATACAATTATAAACTCTAATATTGAGAACATCTTAAGTATAAGATTTCTTAAGAATTAATATTGATAAAGTATTCAATCCACTCGAATAAATATGGTGATTAGTCTGTTTATGAAATCTTCAAAGTGGTATTAACTAAATCTGATAAATCTTGTGAGTTGTGGGATCAATAAACAGCGTATAAAAAAATATTTTAGGTTGCATTAAAAAATAACTTAGACTAAAGATCAATTACTGAAATGACTTATCTTAGAGAAGATAATCTAAACATGAAGTAACTTTGTTAATATCCAAAATAAAATAATTGTTGTAACGGGCTAGTGATCAGATTTCGATTCAATGATAAACAACAGAAATATTTTTAGAGTTACTATCAAAATCCCATGATTATATACGCACGAAATATCTTAATAAATAAAATATTAATAGAAAACTAGGATTTTAATATTTTATAGTTTTTTAGAAAAGGGTATGTCCTTTTTTATTTATAGATTTTACATTTTTGAATTAAATCTTAATTTGTACACAGTGTTTTCTTCTTCTTTACGATCTATTAAAATAAGAATATTATCATAATCACTTTCATCAAATCCTGTGGTAAATTCTTGCTTGCCTAATATGACATTGGCAAGAGCTGGAGTAGTATTAGAGTGACCAACGACGATCACTGCCGATTGAGTGGTATCCTGTGAGATCGTCTTGTGTAAAAGTTTGAGAGCACTAGGTTTGTAAGGTAAAATCTTAAGACCTTTTCGTGAGGCAAGTGAATCTATTGTAAATAATGTACGTGTATACATTGTTGAATAAATGCCATCTATTCGTGTGCCTTTCATCATGTTAGCAAGAAAGTTGGCTCTTTCAATTCCGATCTTAGTAAGTTTTGGATTGTCAACTGGCACCGTGTCCTTTTCGGCATGTCTTATTAGGTAATAGATTTTATCACCTTCACTAATATCTATTATAAATTTTTCTCCATCCTTATCTTTGATGACACCTTCTTGGATAGCAGAAATATAAGTGCCGTTGGTTATATTTTTAGATTGTTTTGGGCTACAAGCCATTGAAGCGATAGCTATGAGTAAATATAATATGTAAATTGATTTGGACATGATATTCTTTGTTCGATTTAAAAAGTGGTATTTGTAATTGAAAGTACACCGTTGCGGTATTTTGGGATGTTTTTAGCAATATAGTTTAAAGTTAGACCACTGTCTTTTAGATTATATGGCATGAATAACCAATAGACATCATTGATCCGCATAATATTGCGGCTCTAATTTCATACGTTAGTAATTCTTTTATAGTCTCTTTAGGCTACTAATATGGTAAGTAGTAATAAGCAGATAATTACTCTTTGATATTGCATGACCCAAATATTTCTATTGAGCCTGTAGCGCTGTTTATTAATTGATTATCCAAAGGTTGTATAATATCCATATTGGTAATTTTAATTGATCCATTATTTGTCAACGAAGGTTGAGTTCCAATAGCTTGGATAGTGAATCCCTCAAAGCTTACATTAACGCCTGGGGCAATGATTAATCCAGAATTACTGATGCTGAAATTAAGAATAATATTGTCTGTTGAATCAGCAAGAATATTAACATCTTGGTTAAGAGTTATGATATTAGTAAGATTTATACTTTGGTTAGCTAAATCAGACATCAACCTAACTGTATCTCCTGGTTCTGCACAATTTATGGCTCCTAAGAAACTTCCTAATCCTGATACGTCAGTATTGGATACAGTAAGATCACAGTAATCTTCTATGCATATTTTTAATCCCCAACTTTCTAATTCACCTCCATCTTGATTGAAGTCGTCATAAATTTCTAATTGCCATAATCCTAAAATATTTTTTGTATCGAAAACAGATAATACATTGTCAGGTATATATGTGCCTCCATCGGTAGGAGGACAAGGGAAATTACCATTTGAAGCCTCATCATCGAAATTAATATCAAAATTATTTTGATTTCCGCAAGGCTGATCCCAAAACTCCATCTTGGTATTATCAGGAGAAGTCATTGAGAAATTAAGATCATTCATCCAAGTATGAGTTCCTATCAAATCTACAATGTCCAAATCGCTTACAACTCCTCTGTCATAAATATTTAAATCACTAGTAATGGCGATTGCAGCATCGTCTGGAATATCTACAGGAATATCAGTGCTACCAAAAGTTTGACAAACTATGGTAGTAAAAATATAATCTTCCGACCAGTCAGAGATTCCACAATTATTATTAGTCCTTATTCTCCAATGATAAGATGTAGATTCATCCAATGGACTTGAAACACTTACTTCATTTTGAGTAATATTTCCAGATTGTATTAGACCCATACCATTAGGCTCAGTCGAGAGCTCGTAATCATAGCTATTAGTACCTGTCAGATTCTCCCATTGTAAAGTCGGTTCAAGACTCACACCATCAGCTCCATCAATTGGTGATATTGCTACTGGAGAAATGGCCGGCGGTGATAAGGATAATTGATAAATCTCAGACTTGGTGATAGCACCAGATTGCCCCTGGACAATAATATCATAATCGCCCACCTCACCTGCGAATCCACTAAGCTGTAAAATTGCAAAGTCTCCTGGATCAATTGGGTTAGTGCTAAATGTTGCTGTTGTTCCAGAAGGAAGACCACTCAGTATGCTCAAGGTGATAGGCGTGGCATAACCTAAGATTGAAGTAGAATTCACACTAGATCGTGAACCATTGACATCATTGCAAAAACTTTGATTAGGTGGATCAATAACCAAAGTAAATGTCGGAATTGTTTCTTCAATCGTGATTTCACCTTGATTGATATCGAAGAAAATATTGTCTTCTCCTTTGACCATAATTCGTCCAGTAGTTGTGATAATATTAGGTACAATAATATCTGCCGAACCATCATTGTTCGTCGTAAGTACTAATGTAGGTGCATCAAATGTATCATCTTCAGAAAACCAAATTTCTACATTGGAACAACTAATCGGTGTATTATCTGTTCCTGCGACATCCCATTCTATAGTCTCGTTTTCAGTTGCATTCCATGTTACATTAGTTGCTTGACTATTCACTATGAAAGGTCCAGAATTTCCATCAACAGAAATTACAACATCAGCCTCTGCGGTGCATCCTCCGGCTATTTCAGTACCATCTGTTTGATCAGGCCCAATGTGCCAATCTCTTACAGTCACACGAAAATTCATATCCCTACTTACTGATGGTAATACTTCCCATGTCGGGTTATTCTCAGCAATAATATCAGGTAGGGAAGGAAAGTATCTCTTGGAGTTCGAAACAGGCTCAAAAGTTCTAAATGCAGGTCCTCCAGTATTAGTGCTAGCAGGTGGCATAGTCGCAGATTGGTTGTCCATTTGCTCCCAGCAATAGGTAATTTCATCGCCATCGGGATCACTACCATTAGCTTCTAGAATAAAAGTAGTTGATTTAGGTATATCATAAGTAGTAGCATCTAAAGTCACTTCAGGACTAGTATTACCAAAATCTATAATCTCTTCCGCACAGCTAAATACCGAAGCATCATTCATAACCTCTTCGACGCTAATTGCATGAAAATATGGATCGCTATTGGACTGAACATTAGGCGCGCAAATACCAGCGTACCCCATAATTGTAGAAGCACTTCCTGGCTCCATTCTTGTCGCTGAGACGCTATTACAGGGATTGTTCTGTGTATGATTGGCGCCCATTTGATGGCCCATCTCGTGAGCTACATAATCGATATCAAAAGGATCTCCTATAGGTGAATTTTGACCAGTGACTCCACCCGCTTTATTATTGTCGTTACATACCGATGAAAGATAGGCTACACCACCACCACCTGTACTGAACACGTGACCTATATCATAATTGTCATTTCCAATTACATCATCTAAATTTTCTTGGTTTTCACTTAGCATTGCTCCTCCACTACCATTAGTATATGGGTCAGTTGCACTATCATAATAGTAAATCTCTTCATTGTTGTCTATCAGAACCATACGAACACCAAAATCCTGTTCGTATACTTCATTCACTCTATTGATAGTAGTTACTACTGCAGAATGAACCTCTTCTTCATCAGGAATACTAGTATCTGAAATGTGGAAATCTGAATATTCCGCTGTCGTGGCATTAGCTAAACGTAATGTATTAAATTCACAAGTACCTTGTCTTATATCAGCTTGCTTAGGGTCTCTTGAGTAGTCAATCTTCTGCTCGGTTACTCCGCAGGTGAATACTTCGTGGGATATATAATCCTTACGGTCGTATATAATTTTGTAATCTTTATTTCCACGCTTATAGTGCTCTATATAGATATGTTGATTAGGAGCATTGATGACAGCTCTCAATCCGTGTACTGTATAATCCAATCTAGCTCTTATTTTCTTATCCGATAGACATATTCCTTTAAAGGTTCTGATATTATTAAATTTTGCTGCCAAAAGAGGCTCTTGCATATCATACCTCACGATTCCAAATAGCAAGCTAGTACCATCGGCCATCATCATTCTTAGTCTTGCAGGACTATCTATTGCTCTTGATTGATATTCGTAAGGAGCTGACCAAAGGATGTTTTTAATGTCAATATCAGAAACTTTGGCAACTACCGATTTAATAGGAAGGAAATCCTGGATGCCTGAAAGATTCAATTTTGATTCTGATTTAGAAGTCCAAGATTGTGCTGATACTATGCTTGACAGCATAAGTAAAATAAATAGTAAACCTAATACCCTATTCATGTTAAAAGTTATTTTTCCGTATTATGAATGTCGTAATCATATTTTACAAATCAAAATATATAGCTGCTTGTCAATTAATTAAGTGATAAATAACCTTATAATGTCTCGAATAGGCATTATAATGACTTATGGAGCTTAATAAAGAGACAATACATTAGTAGATATTATACTTCAAATCCTACTTTTGCAATTAATTATTATAAACAAATAAAATATAAGAACAAAAATGCAAGATATTGATGCTCAAGAGATGTTAGAACTTATCAAATCAGCAAGTTTTGATAAAGATATAGATGTGATTATTGACACTACAAAAGGTAAGATCAATCTTACTTTATTCGCTGAGAAATGTCCTATGACAGTTGCGAACTTCACTAAGTTGGCTGAAAAAGGATTTTATGATAATCTATTTTTTCATAGAGTGATTCCTGATTTCATGATCCAAGGCGGTTGTCCTTTAGGACTTGGCTCAGGTGGTCCAGGGTATAAGTTTGAAGATGAGTTTCATTCAGAACTAGTCCACGATACACCTGGCATACTATCTATGGCGAATGCAGGTCCAGGTACTAATGGATCACAGTTTTTTATTACACATATAGCTACTCCATGGTTAGACGGTAAGCATTCTGTATTCGGAAAGGTAAAATCTGATGAAGATCAAGATGTTGTTAATGCTATAGAAGGAGGAGATCAGATATTTTCTATTACATTCTCTTAGTAGTTTTTAATTAATGTATGAGGTATAACGTATAATGGAATTACAAGGAAAAACGGCATTGATCACAGGTGGATCTAAAGGTATAGGAAGGGCAATTGCAGAGCAAATGCTCCAGGCAGGTATGAATGTAGGTATTACAGGAAGATCTATAAATAGCCTCAACTTGGTAACGGACGAATTGAAAGCGCAATATGGAGATAAGATAGTATCCTTCGAATCAGATGTGAGAGATTATACTGCACAGCAAAATGCAGTAAGCGAATTAGTAGCTAAATTTGGCTGCCTAAATGTTGTTATCGCTAATGCAGGAATTGGGCATTTTGCTCCCATAGACGTAATGACACATGAGCAATGGAATGACATTATTGATATCAATCTTACAGGAGTTTTCAATACGGTAAAAGCTTCAGTGGAATCAATCAAAAAGTCAGAAGGATACATTATAACCATTGCCTCGTTAGCAGGGACGAACTTCTTTGCCCAAGGTTCAGCGTATAATGCAAGTAAGTTTGGTCTTGTAGGATTTACTCAAGCAATAATGCTCGATTTGCGTAAGTATGGTGTTAAGGTAAGTACCATTATGCCTGGTTCGGTATCTACATATTTCAATGATCATACGCCTAACGATGCTGATGCGTGGAAGATACAGCCAGAGGATATTGCTGAACTAACAATGAATATATTAAATATGAATCCCAGAACATTGCCGAGTAAGATCGAAGTGAGACCTAGTCGCCCTGGAGGGAAGTAGTATAGTGAGATTACTATTTGTTGGTATAATTTTTTAGTTTGTCCTTTGGCAGCAAATTAAAACCTACATCATATCAGGTCTGCGTTTCTCTGTTCGTTTTTCTGCTTGGTCATTACGCCAATCGTCAATAGCCTTATTATTACCAGAGAGTAGTATACTCGGTACGATATTACCTTTAAAGTCTTCTGGGCGTGTGTATACCGGAGGAGCCAATAAACCATCTTGGTGAGAATCAAAAAGCGCAGAAGTTTCATCTCCAAGTACGCCTGGTAAAAGCCTTCCAATACTATCTGCCATCACTGCAGCTGCTAACTCTCCACCAGACAATACATAGTCGCCTATAGATATCTCTTTTGTTACGTGCATCTCTCGGATTCGTTCGTCTATGCCTTTATAGTGACCGCAAATCATCATTATATTAGTACCTAATGAAAGATGATTAGCTACACCTTGATTGTATTGTATACCATCAGGTGTTAGATAAATGATATCCGAATATTTTCTTTCACACTTTAGATCTGTAATGATGTCGTCTAGAGGGCCGCACATCATTACCATACCAGCTCCTCCACCATATTGGTAATCATCTATTACTTTATGTTTACCAATACCATAGTCACGAAGATTATGGACATATATTTCCAATAAGCCTTTTTCTTTGGCTCTAGCTATGATGCTATGATCAAAAGGGCCTGTGAGTAATTCAGGCTTTACGGAAATGATGTCTATGCGCATTAGTTACTTTATACCGAATAGTTCTACTTCAAATACTAAAGTAGAATATGGAGGAATATTAGCCCCAGCCCCTCTCTTACCATATGCTAGTGACTGTGGGATAGTTAATTTCAATTTATCACCTACATGCATAAGTTGTAATGCTTCTTGCCACCCTTTGATAACGCCCATCACTGGGAACGAGATTGTCTTGCCTCTATCTACAGAGCTGTCGAAGACTGTTCCATCAATAAGCGTACCGTGGTAGTGCACTTCCACTTTATCTTTTGCTGTAGGCATTGGCCCAACTCCTTTTTTCATAACTTCATACTGAAGTCCACTAGCAGTTGTAATTACACCCTTTTTTGTAGCATTCTTTAATAAATAAGCTTCACCATCAGCTCTCGCTAATTTGGTTTTCTCTTTTTTCAGAGCAGTCATATAATTAGTATAATAGATTTTCGCCGCTTGTCTGGTGATCTTGTAGTCACCATCATCTTGCATAACATCTTCAATAGCCTTCGCAACTAACTTCTGATTAACTTCTTTGATACCATCTTTCTTAATATTATTACCCAACATCAAGCCTAGGCTGTATGAGACACTGTCTAACTTGTTAGTAAGATCTTGAGCTATCACAAGTGAGCTGAAAAACATAAATAAGCAAAATATAAGTATCTGTAATTGAGATTTATAATCCATATCGTATTTGTGTTATAAAAATTAAAATGCGAAAGTAACACTATAAACGCTTGTGGTCAAGAAATGAGCTCGGTGTTATAGAATTATTGATCATCTCAAGCCAGTTATCGACCTTATAGCTTCGACCCTAACCTATAAAAAGGGCTAAAGAATTCTTTGTGGTTAGTATGACTTTTTGAAATCTGCCTTTGCCGACAGTCGACGGCTTACAAGCTCTGATTTATGAGGCCTTTTTAGGTCTATTTCTTATTATCTCGGGGCTTACTGTTTTATAGTGGTTACCTTTTCATGTACTTTTCTTTTGGCTGTTACAGGTTTTGTAGGGATCGTTACCTTCCTAGGCTATAATTTTTTGACAAAAGGTTTGGTTGTCAGTTTACTTTTTGCGACGTTTAATTTTTTTTGTACTTTTTTAGTCTTGCTCTTAGTCTCCTTTTCACTCCCAAGTCTTATTTTCTTGCCAGATTTAAGTGCTGCATAGTACTCGTAGAAATAAGGAATTGTTGATATCCCTTTGAAATAGTTTTCGACTCCAAAATGCTCATTTGGTGAATGAATATCATCTGTGTTTAATCCGAATCCCAGAAGGACCGTTTTGACCTTTAGTATATTTTCAAATAATGATACTATTGGAATACTTCCGCCGCTTCGTTGTGGAATTGGTTCTAAACCATAAGTTTTCTCCATTGCTAGAGAGGCAGCTTTGTATTCTAAAGTATCTGTCGGAGTTACTTCTGGCTCTCCGCCATGATGGGGTGTTACTTTTACTCTCACACCCTTTGGTGCTAAAGCATTGAAGTGTTTAGAGAATAATTTAGTGATTTTGTTAGGATCTTGATGTGGCACTAGTCTCATACTAATCTTTGCGAATGCCTTTGCTGGAAGAACAGTCTTAGCACCTTCACCAATATAGCCACCCCACATACCGTTGACATCAAGGGTTGGTCGGATCGATGTTTGCTCTAGTACAGTGTATCCTTTCTCACCCATTGTAGCATTGATCTTCAGCTCGCTCTTATACTCTTTGATATCAAATGGTGCCTTATTCATTGCAGCTCGTTCTTTCTTTGACACTTCTAGTACATCATCATAGAAATTTGGTATTCGTATTTTACCATTTTTTCCTTTGAGAGATGATATCATATCTGCAAGTACATTCAGTGGATTTGCTACAGCGCCGCCATACACTCCTGAGTGAAGATCTCTATTCGCTCCAGATACTTCTACTTCTACATAGCTTAATCCTCTCAATCCTGTAGTAATACTTGGCACCTCATTAGAGATAATAGATGTATCAGAAACTAAAACAACATCACATGCGAGTGTTTTTTTATTTTTTCTAATGAAGCTTTCCAGATTAACTGACCCTACTTCTTCTTCACCCTCTATCATAAATTTGATATTGCAAGGAACATTTTTCGTTTTGGTCATCGCCTCGAGAGCTTTAACATGCATATACATTTGACCTTTGTCATCACATGCTCCTCTAGCGAATATTGCACCTTCTTTATGACCTTTTACCTTTTTGATGACTGGTTCGAAAGGTGGGTTATCCCATAACTCGATTGGATCAGCAGGTTGAACATCATAGTGACCATATACTAGAACGGTAGGCAATTTTTTATTTACGATAAGCTCACCAGTTACGATTGGGTGGCCTTTCGTTTTATTGATTATTACATTTTTGCAACCTGCAGCTTTTAATGATTTTGCTACTGACTGTGCAGTTTTCTTTACGTCACCTGCAAATGCGGGATCAGCACTTACTGATGGTATTCTTAAAAGATCTAATAACTCATTCAAGAATTTCTTCCTGTTCTTTTTAATGTAGTTCTGAATTTCCCCCATTTTATATTATTTGATTTAAATACTTCTTTATTGTTTTCATTAAGAATAAATTCAAACTCTTATCTTTTTAGTGGTGGCTTAAAAGAATCTCCAGTATTATATAACATGAAGCTTAGAATATCCGCAGCCTCTTCGATCTGTTTGCTGGTGGGCTTTCCTGCACCATGGCCTGCACTGGTCTCTATTCTGATCAAGACGGGATTTTCTCCAGTATGTTTATCTTGGACTTCCGATATGAATTTGAATGAATGCGCAGGCACTACTCTATCGTCATGATCTGCTGTAGTTACCATTGTCGAAGGATAAGCTACTGGTTTTACATTATGTAGTGGTGAGTATTCTTTTAGATATTTAAATGCTTCTGGATCATCAGATCTACCATAGTCAGTTGCCCATGCCCATCCGATAGTGAACTTGTGATATCGCAACATATCTAAAACACCTACTGCAGGGAAAGCCACTGCAAATAAGTCGGGTCTCTGAGTCATACACGCACCAACTAATAGACCTCCATTAGATCCACCTTGTATCGCGAGCTTATTAGAGCTAGTATATTTGTTTTCGATGAGATATTCTGCAGCACCGATGAAATCGTCAAACACATTTTGTTTTCTATCTAAAGTGCCCGCTTTGTGCCAGTCACTTCCAAATTCTCCACCACCCCTAATATTAGCTACAACATATATCCCGCCATTCTCAAGTAAAGGCAATCTGCTAATACTGAATGAGGGTAATAATGGAATATTGAATCCTCCGTATCCGTATAGAAGTGTTGGATTAGTACCATCTATTTCCAACCCTTTTTTCATTGTGATGAATATAGGTACTTTTGTTCCATCTTTTGATGTAAACCATTCTTGACGTGTCTCATAAAAGTCACTGTCAAAATCAACTTTCGGCTGACGGAATATTTCTGATTCCATACTCTCTGTATCTAAAGAATAAATAGTGGAAGGTCTTGTAAATGAAGTAAAAGAATAAAATCCTTGTTTATCCAATTTCTTACCACCGACACCACCACAACTTCCAATGCCTGGCAATGCTAGATCAGAAATGTATTTTCCATTGGGTTGGTATACTTTGATTAAAGAACTTGCATTATGCATATAACTGCAAAACATCTTTCCTCCTACTATTGATGCGCTGCGTAAAGCATCGTCACTTTCGGCAACTATAGTTTTCCAATTTGATTTACTTGGATCATTTGCATCGATAGAAATTATCTTTTTCTTAGGTGCCTCCTCATTAGTCAACACTAATAAATTTGACCCATCATTATCGATGAGGGAATAATCATTATCAAAAGTAGTCACGACAGGAATTACTGTGGTCATCGACTTATCTAAATCCACAATATGCATTCCATTACCACTTGTAGATTCACTAGTAGATATAATTAAATATTTTTCATCATCTGTAGTTCCTGCATATGCATTACGTTGAGGCGCATCAGGACTTTCAAATATTAATAGATCTTCCGATTGAAGTGTATTCAGTTTATGGTAATACACTTTATGATATTCGTTCTTAGCAGATAATTCGTTGCCATCTTTTGGCGTAGGATATTTACTAT
>Ga0115560_1001946_pt1 | contig 13984 bp, 6 predicted proteins | sample COGITO_mtgs_1105_5_FD_87278 | JGI IMG/M metagenome (GOLD analysis project Ga0115560, IMG submission 87278) | Pelagic marine microbial communities from North Sea - COGITO_mtgs_110509 | ecosystem: Environmental > Aquatic > Marine > Epipelagic | place: Germany:Helgoland, sampling site Kabeltonne... | reverse complement strand
TATTTATTCTCAATATGATTTAATACAAAAAGATACAAGTTTTAATTTGGTTGAGCATAAATTTATAAAAATTGATGGAACAGAGGATGATGATATTGATAATTGGGAATTGGAAATATACATTTTAGATGACACTATATTAGAAAATATAACTGACCCAAGTGGTGTTTTTAGTTATTCTAAAACACCCGAAGAAAAAACTGGAATATTATTTGGAATACGAGGTGATGGGGATGACCAAACAGATATGCGTGATTTATCAGGTTCAAAAAGCTATATATTTCGCGATATAGATGGTAAATCTTATCATGCTAACTTAAGTTTGTATGGTGTGAGAAAGGTTGGTGATAAATATAAAGGTGGGTTTACAATAAGATATAAAATAAGAAAAAATGAAATTAATAAATATGATGTTTATATTTTTATTAATGATAATTTTGTTAAAAAAGTCGATAATAGTGGTTGTAAATTAGATGAAATATCTTATTGGGGATTACCTAGTGATTCAAATTTAAATTCAAATCATATGATAAAAAGTATTTCTCGTGTATTCGAGTCAAAACTTTCTACAAATTTTGACGGTATTTATCAGGATAATTCATACGTTAACTGGGACAATAGTAAAAATCTTTTTCCTATAAAATTAAATAATAATGAAAATAATAATATGTTTTCTTATGGAAGGGGTCTTGAGAAGTATCCAGTTTTATTCAATCAAGATGAAACAAACATTTGGGAGGTTAATAAAGAATATAATTATACTTTCGATGCTGGTAGTAATAATACAATAAATTTTTGTTTTATTGACTTTTCATTTAATCACGTTGAAACGAGTTCATCAGGCAATGCAAATCAATTACTTTCTTCTTCAATGTCAATAAGTGTAAGCGATGATAATATAAATTGGCTGCCTATATCGGTAGAATGGATGCATAAAACAAATGATTATAGTGGAAATACATTAGGTGGTTATTTGCCAAGTTTTTATAGTGATTTTTATTATACTGGAAGTGGTATTGGTGGAAGTGGTGGTATTAAAATAAATGTTTCAAAAAATTGGATAGACGATAAAAATGGTTTTATTTTACCAAAAAATGAAACATATGCAGGAAATATGTCGTCTGGTTGGGATGGTAAAGTAATCACATATTATAGATATGCTAAAATAAAATTTAAAACGACCGTAGGTGGTGATAAACCAGAGTGGAATATAAAAATTTTTATAAAAGAAGATAATGGTTTTGAAAAAAGTATTTTACCAAACTATAATAATATAGATATAGATACATCAGATAACCAAATAGAAAGTATTTGTTATGAACTAGATTCGGCAACATTAAATAAAACAATTTTTACAAGTAGTAATAATTATTCAAAAAATAACTATGAGATACCTTACATAGCAAGATACGATTACAAGATGCAAGATAATTCAAATAATATAATATTAAAAAGTCAAATAGATAAAGACATAATTTATGATATAAATGATGTTAATTATAACTATAATTGTAAAAGAACAATGAAAGAAATAGAATATTTACCAAAAACATTGACATCGTTAAATGATTCTTTTTATATACGGCAAAAATATAATTATAACAGTAAATTATTAAATGATACTAACACATCGGCATCTCCATATAAACCGGGAAAGGCAACTATAAATTTTATAAATACAAATAATACAGTTATAATAACAATTCCAGAATCTCAAATTGTTGAATTAAAAAATAATTTAATAAATTATTGGAATGGTAAAGATTATCCAACGTATGTGAATTTTATACTATATATATGGTATCCATGGACAGACAAATATTTAAAATATAATACAAACGAAACGCAAGCTGGAATTGATTTATCAAATAATTTAAATGACCAGGGTTGCGATGAGATAATTACATTAAATATGAATACTTCTACTTATTATACTATAAACCAAGTTGGTATCCCATTATCAAATGACTTTAATTATATAATAAAAGAGTTTTCAGGGAGATATTTATTTTCTTGGAGTTATCAAGTATTTCAACCATCAGGTATTTATAATAATCAAACACCATTTGAAAATTTACAATTAATTAATGAAACATATATACCAGAAATTAATATTTTGGATATAAAAGATTTTGTAAATGATGATTTTATTTATGATCCTCAACGACCATTAATAACATATATACCAGGTGCGGACCCAAGTGTGGACTTTGATAAAATAAAAATATGTTTGGATGATAATGAGATAGTAAACTTTAATGAAAATATAAAAAAACATAGAAGAAGTTTAATATCGCAAAATTGCGATATTTCCGCGGTAGAAATAAAATTTTATGTTTGGACGCCAAATAATGAAAAAAAGACAAATCCACAAGGATGGGAATTACCATCAGATTATTATGGTGTAACGGATGAAAGAATAAATATGACGCCTTATAGATTTTCTAATTTACAATATGGAATAACAAATATAAATTGGGACCCGCAATATGTATTAAACAACGAAATGGAATTTGGTTATAATATAAACTCTTCTGGGGTAATTGTAAAAACATTTGATATATCATCTAATTTTTATATTGGCGATTTATCTGGAAATCAAAAAATGGAATTCGATATATCATATAGTATGATTTATTTTCACCCTGATGATGGAAAAAAAGATACAATAAATGAATCAGTGCCCAATCCTTATAAATATAAGAAAAATAGTATATTTGGAGTGCCTTATTTATCTCGATGGGGGTTTAAAATATTTGAAGATTTATCTTTTAAAGATTCATTAATTGATAGCGTCGGTGATGTTTTAATAAAGCCAATAACAAACAATGATATATCTTATAATGGACAATACCCTGTAATTTTTAAAGATGATGGTAATAATAATAATTATTCTAATAGTTTTGAGGGAGTTCAAGTTTTTGATGCAGGTGAAGGAAATACAATATCTTTATTAGTCGAAGAAATAAAATTCCATCATACAATAAATAACGATTCAAGTATAACATATAACGATAGATTAGCTTTATTAGTATCAGATTTATCGGGGAATGATTTATCTTTTAACCCCATTGAAATAAATTGGATGCATAAAACTAATCTATCGGTAGGTGATATTTCTGGTGGTGATATTGGTAGTTCACCTTACTATAATGATGTAAATGGTTTTGTATTTCCGGAAGATAAACTTACGGCTGTAAGAAATTATAAATCAAGCCCTACAGAAACAAATCAAAATGATTTTGAAAATTTAAATTTACATTTATTGACAACAAAAAAAAGATATGCAAAATTTAGATTTATAAGTGATAATAGCGATGATAGACGTGGATGGGCAATTAAAATAATGACAAGTAAAAAAAATCCAATAAATATAATAGAAAGTAGAGTTAAAAAACAAGAAGGTAATATAGGTAATGCAGAAACGGATTTTAATTTAAAATTTAAATTTAATTCAGACTACTATTTAGAATTAGATAAATCTATAAAAAATATTTATTCTGGTATTTTAGATTTTAAAGATTTTGTAAATACAGGGATAACGTTGGGATTTCAAAAAAAGAAACCATTTTTAATAATTAAAATTAATGATATTTTATGGCAATTTGTTATAAAAGTGCCACCTGAAGGATATATATTTGATAATTTAGATGAAAATGGTAATGTTTTGGGACAACTTTCACCAGTTAGCAATATTATTATAGGTCCAAATAATATAGATTTAAAAGTTAATAATATTGGAAATACAAGTATTAAATTAGATGACACAATGCTAACATTTGATTAAACTGTTTCTTCAAATAGTTTTGATGGGGGTAGAAAATACACAATGTATATTAGGAAATCAACCAATAAAGAAAAAATATTTTTTGAAAAATATAAAAAAAATATACTTATTCAATTTTCATCGATAGAAATAAATAATAGATTGGCTGATTGGTATCCTTTGAATATAAAATATGAATTATCTAATAATAAATATAATTACGGAACATTATTTGATACAGAAGAAGTTGAACTAGAAAATGTAGCTATAATTGAAGAAATTAAAAAAGTTGATCATTGTAAATTATGTAGAACAATTACAAAGACGAAAAATAGTAATAATTCTAATTTAAGATATGCTAATAAAGTAAAAATTAATTTTAATTTGGCCAATAGATTAAGAGAAAATTGTTCATAATTTAATTATATTTATATAATATAATTAATGCCAATAATAGAAAACATTACAAACATAGAAGTTTCAAATGATATAACTGGCAGTAGTTTTATAAAACTTTATATTTTTAAAGAAAATTTAATACAATTATTATTAATTTCTCAAAATATGTGGGGTAGTATAAATGCAAAAAAAGCACCTGAAAACATTTATGATTTATTTATTATTTCATTTTCTGAAACGAATATTCAGTTGGAAATTAGACCAAATGTTGAATTTTCTGATTTTATCGGAACAAAAAAAACATTAAATAAAATTTTTATTCAAAAATCAAATTATTATGATAATTATGAAAACGGATTTGTTTCATTTAATGTTATAGGATATAATTTAGGTGGTGTATGGTATTCGGTTAGTGAGTATTATAAAAATCAAAACTATGATAAATTAACTTTTATCTCTGGTTTTAAAGGTAATATTATAACAAAACCAACTGTAAAAAAAATATTATTTAAATTAAAATTTATTTCTCAACAGGAAAATCAAAATATCAATATTGATAATTTAATTTATTTCTCAAATAAAAGACATTATTTTGGATATACAAATGATACAAAATTTGAAATAGAATGTTTTCCATTAATTAGACCATATTCTGATATATTTGTAACCTCAAAACTTGATACTATTTCAAGTAAAACACAAATAATATATTTTGAAAATAATGATTCATTTGTTATAACATCTGTTGAATTTAATGAAAAAATTTTTATAAAAAAAATTTCAACTATTACATTAAGAATAAGTGACGATGTTGGAGAGAATTTATTGTTAAAATTTTCTACATTCGGTTCAAATCAAAATTTATATAATTTGGAATACAATTATAACAATAGTTATTATAAATTAAAATTTAATATATTAAGCTTAAAATTTGTAACAAATAGAAATTTATATGGTATAGAAAGCGACCAATCTGATAATAAAATTTTGATAAATAAAAATACAAATAATATCAATAACAATCAAATACTTGAAGAAAATAGTGATTTTAGTGGTAGTTTGTTTAATTGGGGGTCGGGGTTGCCACTAATTACAAAACATTCATACTTGGAGCAAAGAGTAGTAGGAATAACAAAAGAAGAATTAAATAGTGCAAATTTTAAATATAAAGATTTAAAATTTAAATTACTTGTGAAAAATACAAATTCTAGTATTCTAGATGTTTATATTCAAAATTATAGTTTAATGGGAATAAAAAAAATATTATCAAATACAAGTAATTTTGGAGATGTCGAATTAAGTGACAATGTATTACAAATTATACCAAAAGCAAAAAATAATACCGATGGCAAAAAAGCTTTTATAGGTTATGAAGTATTAGAAAGCAATTATGACATTTTTAATAATTTAATAATACCAGATACATATGTCGAGATAGCCGGAATACAATCAAATATTGAAAAGGTAATAATTAATTTAAATAAAAATGTTGGCTTACCCACAACATATTCATCAAATATAATATTAAGTGTCATAGACAACGATTATTACAATAAAATACTAATAAAGGATGAAGGATTGCGAATTTCTGGAAAAAATCCATATATCTCAATAATAAGTCAAAATTTAATATTAAACTATAAAGTATATGTTTCCAATAATAAATTAAAATTTGAAAGAATAAATGTTGATGATGATAGTATATCATATCCAGAAAATAGTAATATATCTCAAGAAAATCCGTCATTTATAACACTGGAAGATAATATGTATTATTTTGATTTAAGTGATAAAACGTTAAAAGGGTATAATATTAATTTTTTTTTAGATAATAATTACCAAACAGAATTTTTAGATTTTTCTGGAAATGGTTTTCCTTATGCAGAGTATTCAAGAAATTTTGAATCAGGTGAAAATGGTTCATTCGTTCAAATAAAAATCCCAAAAAAAAAAAATGTAGTAAATGGCGAATTTTATTACGCTTTATTTAAAAAAAATTTTTTTAATAGTCAACTTATGGAAGGAAATACTATTAAAATAAATGGTAGAAAAACTTTATATCATGGTGAAATCGATGTATACGATATAGATAAGACAACCAATAGTGGATTATTGACATATAGTAATACAAATTTTTATGACCCTTTAAATGAGAAACTGCAATACAATGTTGACTTAAGCTACAATAATGCAACAATAATGGACCCATCTTCTAATTATTTTAATAAGTATGAATATATAAATAAAGATAATGGTGTGGATATTAGTGGTGTAATTGAAATATCAGCATCAAATGTTAAATCTTTCACTGGCGACAATATTGTTTGTTTGGTAGAAAATCCATTACTACCATTAGATAGATTTGATTACGCTTTTTATTTTAAAAATACAAATTTGATACATGGTAAAATAAAGATAGGATTTTCTACCATTTATAATAGTGATTTATTTACAACAAAAGACCCAAATGTTCCAAATACAAATACCAGTAATGAAAATACAAAAAAAGGTGAGACTGAACAAGAGAATGTTATGGAAAGATATTTAAAAAAAATACCATTTGATTTGTCAAATGTCGAACTTAACGGTATTCCAAATAATAAAAATGATACTAATTATATCGTTTATAATACTAAAAATTTTGATGCAAGTATGAATAAAACTGAATTCTTAATCAAATATGAACCTGAAACAGGTGATAAAGTTTATAATCCAGACGTCAGTTTTAATCGGTTCTCAACCGGTGATTTGAGTGATTGCAGTCAAAATATATTTCTGGCAGCGGACATATCTAATTCGAATACTTACATGGCTTTGTTAATAATAGAAGAAGATTTGTTTGGTATTTCAAGATTTGAAAAAATAATAAATTCGGATGCAAAAACTACAGCTTTATCAACAAGTGCCGATATATCTAATAATTATAAAGATTTAAATACTTCAGCAGAACCAACCACAGATATATCATTGAACTTTGCGTTTGTCCGAAAGAAATTTAATTTTAAAGCTGATATTAGTGGTATAAATAGAAATGATGATATTTTTTTATTTGAACCTTTAGATTATTCAAATAATATTTTAAATCATGATTTAAGCTATAATGAATATGTGGTGGGTATATTTGATACTTCTATGAATAATTTTGACAAGATAAGTATGTGTAAGATTAAATTAAAACAAACAAAACCATTTTTTACAAATACAATTAATAGTGGTATAGTTGAAAATAATTCTGTAATAACAAGTAAATGGGTGAGTGGTGATTTCGGGTTATATGAAACAAGACCAAGGGATTTAGTTTCGCGATATATTGATATTTCACAAAACACGGAAAAAATGAATCCAGATATTAGTTTAAATAATTTTAAATTACCATTATTTGATAGTAATACATATAATGAATTTACGGTTGAAGTTGAATATTTTAAATGTTGGAAAAACAATATAAACTCAAAAATTATTTATAGAATAAATAGAAAAGATTCTGGTGGAAATCTTTTGGAGTATGATACCTTGTCATCACTCGAAATAAATAACCCAGACCAAGAAATAATTAACAATCAAGAGATAATTAAATTAGATGCAAGTGGTAATATAAATTTTAATAATATAACATCTGGTTTTAATTTTATGGGAGAAAATTTACAAGGAAAACAAAGAGTTTTTAAGATAACTTATCAAATAGAAAATTATTTAACAAATGAAATATTAAATGAATTATTAACAATGCAATTATATAATTTTGCATCAAATACATCAATAACACATTTGGGGAAAACTATTTTAAATATGAAATACTTAAACACCCCTCTCAAACTGCATGACACTGCGACAGATGCATCAAAAAATGCATTTAATAATTTTTTGAATACTAACCATACAGGACAAATATTAAATACAAAAATAAATAAACAAAATAATATAAGAATAGAAAATGTAACATATCAAGACACCGACGTTTCCAGTGCGATAGTTAGCGAAACAGGAATAGGCTATATTAATTATACAACAAAAGAAATTATAAATAATGAAATAGATTTATCTGGAGCTTATTCAAATTTACAAGGCCCACAAATTTATTTTAATGTTGTAGATGTTAATACAATTAGTGATTTAAATAGCGTAATAAGAAATGAAAAAGATGTTTATTTATTTTGGTATTTTAAAAATGATAATTTAAGTGTTACAAATAAATTTAATATTTATCGCTCTCAAAATCCTACAACGAAAGAATATATATTAATAGCATCAACAACTAATAAATATTATACAGATTTGAGAGCTATACCTTATTTAACAGTTGATTATAAAGTAGAATCTGTTATAGTTTGGGAAGGGGTGGAAATGATTACTGGATTTAAAGAAACAAAAAATTTCATTTGCGAAAACAATACATTTGAATATGGGCGTTATAATAATACAACAAAAAATCAAAAACTATATCAACCAATTAATACAACATGTAAAAAGATTGGTATGGTTGGTATTGCTACAACTGGTAATTTATTTCCAAACTCTGAAGTTTTGACGAAAGCCCAAATATATTCTACTTTATCAAGAGCTAAATTTAGACCATTCCGTTAATTTATTCGAGAATTTCCAAATCATTTATATCCCAATACTCACTTTTACCATTTGGCAATGGTCTTCGCACAATAAATGGTATCTTTTTTTGCTTCAATTCCATCCTTGCTATTGTAATTCCATCTATAATATTGTCAGGAATATCTATTAAAATATCGGCACCTGCATTTATTTGCGTTGCCCTGAATCCTATAATTTTAGCTCTTTCATATCGTGTCATTATTGGAAGTGTCGTATGATTAACGTCTTTAATAATACCATCTTTATTTCTTTTTAAAATAATTTTCGAGTTTAATTCATTATTATTTAATTGCTTTATTTCAGGATGATATTTATCTAATATATTATATTCAATATTATTTTCTATTTTCACTATATCATCGTCTTCTTCATCAGATGATAATTCAACTTCCTTATTTTCTATATCGAGTAATGTTTCTTTTAAAAATATACTTTCCTTTGTTTCAACAAAGAAATTAGATTCTTCTTTTTTTTCGTCACCTTCCTTAACCTCTTCCTTTACCTCGCCTTCTTCCATGCTTTCTTCCTTTACCTCGCCTTCTTCCATGCTTTCTTCCTTTACCTCACCTTCTTCCATGCTTTCTTCCTTTACCTCGCCTTCTTCCATGCTTTCCTCTTTTTTGCTTTCCTCTTTTTTGCTTTCCTCTTTTTTGCTTTCCTCTTTTTTGCTTTCCTCTTTTTTGCTTTCCTCTTTTTTGCTTTCCTCTTTTTTGCTTTCTTCCTTTACCTCGCCTTCTTCCATACTTTCCTCTTTTTTGCTTTCTTTAGTATTGGAATTATTACTCATTTTATATATATAATTATTATTTTTAATATATATAAAATCAATTTAATAAAAAAAAAATATTTAAATTTTTAATAATATTAAATTTTTAATAAAATTTAATATTTTTTAATTATTTTTCCAAGAATTATTACATGCAGTGCATAAATATATATATTTCATATTTTCATCATCATATCTTAAATATATGATTTCGCTTTCTTTTGATTCTTTTGATTCTTTTGATTCTTTTGATTCTTTTGATTCTTTTGATTCTTTTGATTCTTTTTTCAAATTAGAGATACAATCATTATTTGGACATTTTATATTTCTTATTCTTGGTAATGTCGGGTCTAATTTTGTATATTCATTAATAATATTTTTATACGTTTGTTGTTTTTTTTTTATATGTGTTTTTGAAACACATATAACTTCACTAGATTCATTTACAATATTTTCTTCATTATTACCACATTTTCTACAATAGTGAATCAATGTTTCCTCACCTTCTTTACTTATTTTAAGATATAACATATTACCACAATTTTTACAAAAATGCATTTTATTATATTATTAAAATATTATATTTAAAATAGTTTCAATTTAAAATGTTTTTTTCATAAAAAAAATATACAATTTTTCATAATCAATGTTACAATTCATACGACCATATAAACTTATTTCCAATTTTTTATTTTTTTCATTCTTATTTTTTAATTTTTCTATATTTTTTAAAATATTATCTTTATTCTTTTTAAAATTTTCTAAAATAATATCTTTAAATATATCATGCATTTTTGGAACAATTTTTTTTCTTAAAACGGAAATAATAGCAGTATTATAATTCGAAAATTTTATAATTTCATTATATTCATTGAAATATTTATATTTTTCAGTTATACCCGGTTCATTTAATAATGGTTTATTATGAAATAATGTTACTAAATTTAATAAAATGGTTCTTATTGTTTGGCAAGATGTCCATTGTTCTCCATTCCATGTATTTAATAGTGATAAACAAACTTTTCCTGTTCTATATAAATTTGGATGGAATCTTATCCCATGTTCATTTGTTAAATACTCTACAACTGGTGGTGCATAAGGATAATCTTTTTTAAAATTAAATTTAAAAAAGTAATATCCATAATTGTATATTGTATCCTCCGGTCCAATTATTAAAGCATAACCTTTTAACATGTCATTATCATCATGTTTATAATAAATATTATTATCTATTAAAGGATTTTTAATAATATCGACTACATCTTTAGCTAATCTCTTTTTGTTTGCAGTATTCATAATAGTAAATTATTACTTTAAACTTTTAAATGTATTTAATAATTTATTTTATGAAAATTCTCTCCATAAAATAAAATTGATTTTATTAATTATTAAAAAATATAATAAAAAAAAATATCTATAATCGTTATACATGAATCTTGTAAATTTCACAAAATTTATAAATCAATATTTTATAGATAAAGGTGAAAAACCAACCCATACTAGGATAGGAAATAAAACTTTAAACATTAAAGGTGGTGCGTATAATATCGATTATGATGATGAAAAAACTTTTAAAATGTTTTTAAAAGCATATAACTCCCATGTTTTTAAAAATAAAGGAAGTGAATATTTGACAGAATTGCAAGATAAAGAAAATGGAGGGCCTATTTTAATAGATTTAGATTTTAAGTTGAAAAAAGATACAAAAGATAGAATTTTTGGGGATGATGTTATAAGCGACATAGTTGAAACATATATTGATAAAATTAATTATTATTTTGAATTAGAAAAAATAGACACTTTTGAAATTTTTGTTTTATTGAAAGATAAAATGGTAGAAGAGAAAGATTATATGAAGGATGGCATACACATTCAAATAAACTTAAAATTAAAACATGAAAAACAAGTATTTTTAAGAGAAAAAATAATGCATACAATAAATGATGAAATATTTAATTCAAGTGGATTTGAATTTGAAAATAGTATCGACGATATATTTGATAACAGTATTTCAAGTGGCAATACTGGTTGGTTAATGTATGGATCAAAAAAACCAGGTGGAGAACCATATAAATTAAAATATAAGTTTACAGTGCAAAACGACGGCGATGGTGATTTTGATATTGTTGAAAATAATATCAAAGAAGAAAAAAAGAAAGAGTTAGTTAAAAAATTACTAATTAGAAATAGTGATATTAAAGAGATTTTTATAAAAAAAGAATTTGAAAATGAAATAAAAAAAATAAAAAAAGTTGAAAAAAATACGGTCATTATAAAAGAGACTCATATAGGGAAAGATTGGATTATTAAAAGTTTTAAAAATATTTTATCAGAAGAACAATGTAATAATGTTATTGACATTATTTTATCGAATGAATCAAATAGTTTATCAAATATAAAAGAAATGAATGATTATATAATGCTATGTTTGGATGAAAAATATTATAATCCATATCCAAGATGGATTCGAGTATTATGGGCTTTAAAAAATATTAATTCATTATTATATCCATTCTTTTTGAGATGGTCAGCCCAATCAGATAAATTTGATTGGTGCGATACAGGTAATATTGAGTATATATATAAAGAATGGAATTCTTTCAATAAAGGTAAAGGATTAACAGAAGGTTCTATAAGATACTGGTCAAGAGAATCAAATCCATCAGAATACAAAATTATTAGAGATAATACTACAAAATATTATATCGAAAAAACATTGGAAGGAAAAGGAACTGATAATGATATTGCAACTCTAATCCATCATTTATTATTTGATAGATATAGATGCACATCTATTAAAAGTAATAGATGGTATCAGTTTATAAATCATAGATGGATTTCATCGGAATCCGGAACTGGATTAAGAAGAAAATTTTCAAATATGATATCTCCTTTATATATACAAAAACAAACGGATATTTTGGAAGAATTTCACAAAGATACTGAAATGACACCTGAAACACAGGAAAGATTAACAACCGAAGCTGCAGTTTATAATAAAATTTCTATGCGATTAAAAGATACGAGCCAAAAAAATAATATTATGGTTGAGTCAAAAGAATTACATTATGACAATAAATTAGAAGCGATGTTAGATGAAAATCCAATGTTAATATCTTTTAAAAATGGAGTATATGATTTTGAACAAGAAACTTTTAGAGATGGTATTCCAGAAGATTATATTTCGAAATCTACTAATATAGAATATATTGAAATTGATGAAAATAATACACAACATAAAAAAATAATGTCTGAAATTAATGATTTTATGTCAAAATTATTTCCAAATGAAAGATTACGTGAATATATGTGGCAACATTTAGCATCATGTCTACTAGGGACAAATCAAAATCAAACTTTCAATATATATACAGGTGTTGGTAGCAATGGTAAGTCAGTGTTTGTTAAATTATTTGGTATGGTTTTGGGTGATTATAAAGGAACAGTTCCCATTAGTTTAATTACACAAAAGAGATTAAGTATTGGTGGAACTTCATCTGAAGTCGCACAATTGAAAGGTTTAAGATATGCCGTAATGAATGAACCTTCAAAAGGAGATGTCATTAATGAAGGCATTATGAAAGAAATTACAGGCGGCGACCCAATTCAAGCCAGAGAATTATTTAAAACGAGTATAACATTTATCCCAATGTTTAAACTGGCATGTTGCACAAATACATTATTTGATATTAAAAGTAATGATGAAGGAACGTGGAGAAGAATCCGCGTTGTGGATTTCGAATCAAAATTTATAGATAATCCAAGCGATGACCCGGAAAAAAAAGAATTTAAAAAAGATAAAACATTGGAGGGTAAATTTGAATCTTGGGTTCCAATATTCGCAAGTATGTTAATAAAAAAGGTTAATGAAACGAAAGGAAAAGTAGAAGATTGTGATGAAGTATTGGTAGCAAGTAAGAAATATAGAGAAAATCAAGATTATCTTGCTAAATTTGTTTCAGACAAAATAAGAAAATCTGTCGTTGATTCAAATAATCCCGAAAAGCAAAATAAAATTTCAAAGTCGGTTGTTCAAAAAGAATTTAAAGAATGGTGGAGTCGAGAATATGACACAAAAGCACCGAAAGGAAAAGAATTAATTGAATATCTGGAAAAAAAACTTGGACCATACCCAGGAACCGGTCAGGGTAGAGGTTGGATGGGTTATGAAATTATTTATGATGATTATGATGATGAAGATTAAAAAAATTAAAAAAATTAAAAAAATTAAAAAAAAATAAAAAAATAAAAAACATCTATTTTATAAAAAATTCATCGAAAATAATTTTAAATAATTTAATTAAATTTTTGATCAAAAAAGAAAGCAAAAATTTTAAAAAATTCTATGACTCTAAGAAATGAATAAAAATAACATTAGAATTATACCCAAGCTTGATATCAAAAATGGAACTCTAATTAAAGGAATTGGTTTAGAGGGATTAAGAGTT
>Ga0115560_1001944_pt1 | contig 14000 bp, 13 predicted proteins | sample COGITO_mtgs_1105_5_FD_87278 | JGI IMG/M metagenome (GOLD analysis project Ga0115560, IMG submission 87278) | Pelagic marine microbial communities from North Sea - COGITO_mtgs_110509 | ecosystem: Environmental > Aquatic > Marine > Epipelagic | place: Germany:Helgoland, sampling site Kabeltonne... | reverse complement strand
GTGGGGTGAGATTTTTTTCAAAGATTCTGTTCAGTCCCCAACCTGTAAAACTCCCATAAAGAAGGATAAAATGTATCACGTAAATGGAGAGTGTTTTTTGTCCAATTTTCAAAATTGCAGAGTGTTTTAAATACGATTCTAAAGCGTAAAACAACCCAAATAGTACCAACACATTCCCAAGGCGAATAAATAAATAATTATAATTAGCGACCTCAGAAAAGAGAGTGAAATCAGTGTTTACTGCAAGCCAATGTATTAGGGGTGTTGATCCATAAATCAATCCAAAACCAACTCCAAAAAAACCTGATACTATCACGGTTTTAAATTTTGGACGAACTAAATAGCCATAAAATAGGGTGGCAATAAATGCACCATAGGCCATATACCCAAACCAAGGTACAATTGTAAATACTGAGCCATTTGCTTTGGTGAGGTAATTGGCAAAAATTAATGGTATCCCGTCAGCTGCGTAGGTTCTATAGAGTGGTTCGTTTAAAAAGACGACGGTTCCTAAACATAACATGACTATTGAGAATATGAATGTCTTTTTTTGAGTCAGTGCATAAATAAAGACAATCAAAATTAATGAAAGTCCAATACACTGTAAGACATCTATTACTAAAAAATAGGTTCCAAAGGATCCTGTTAACCATCTAAAAATAGGAACTCTTAGGGCATATCCAATGCCAACCAACATTAATCCACGAATAATCCCTTTACGCATTCGGTATTTTAAAGTCCCTTTTTCTTTCGCTTTGAGAAGTAAATAAGTGAAAATTAAACCTGAAATAGAAAAAAAAACAGGGGCAGTGATGCCTCTAAAATAAAGCCAGGTATTGTATAAAAAATTGTTAGAGTCTCGAAATTCGACCCCTAATAAAGTGTCTATAAAATGACCTTGAAGCATCATTAAAATAGCAAAAGCCCTGACAGCATCGATAAAATATAGCCGATTGGTATGCAAAATTGGTTAGTTTTAATGCAAAGTTAGGGTATAATTTTAACATAAAATAGTTTGTATTTTTAGAATCAAAGACCAAGATTTACTGAAAATTTATTAACTTTCACTTTTAATCGAAAAAAAATGATTTCATACCAACTCAAAAACAGGGATACCTACAATCAAAATTATCAAAATTCTTTAAAAAATCCAGAAACGTTTTGGGCAGAAATTGCAAAAGATAACTTCGTTTGGAAACGTCCATGGAACCGTGTGTTGGATTGGGATTTCTCAAAACCTAAAGTTAGCTGGTTTGAAGGCGCAAAACTGAATATTACCGAAAATTGTATCGATCGTCATTTGAAAACTCAGGGCGATAAAACAGCGATTCTATTTGAACCAAATGATCCAAAAGATCCTTCCGAAGCGATTTCATATAACGATTTACATAAACGTGTGAATGCATTTGCCAATGTATTACTCTCAAAAGGCATCCAAAAAGGGGATCGAGTTTGTATTTACCTACCAATGATTCCAGAACTTGCAATTTCTGTGTTGGCATGTGCTCGAATTGGAGCCATTCATTCCGTGGTTTTTGCGGGATTTTCAGCAACAGCATTATCTACAAGAATCAATGATTCAGATTGTAAAATGCTCATTACAAGCGATGGTGGCTATCGAGGAGCCAAAACCATTGACTTAAAATCAATTGTGGATGCTGCACTTTTAGAATGTGACGGAATAGAATCTGTTTTAGTCGCCAAACGTATTCATTCTGATATTCCTATGGTCTCAGGGCGAGATTTTTGGTTACAACCTCTTTTAGACACTGCTTCTGAGCATTGTGAACCGACGATTATGGATGCCGAAGATCCATTATTTATTTTATATACCTCTGGCTCCACAGGAACTCCCAAAGGCATGGTACATACCACCGCAGGGTATATGGTCTATACTGCTTATACATTTAAAAATATTTTTCAATACGAATCGGATGATGTGTATTGGTGTACGGCCGACATCGGTTGGATTACTGGACACAGTTATATTGTGTATGGACCTCTTTTAAATGGTGCGACGACCGTAATGTTTGAAGGCGTTCCGAGCTATCCAGATTATGGACGTTTTTGGTCTATTGTCGAAAAACACAATGTCACTCAATTTTATACGGCTCCAACCGCCATCAGAGCGTTAGCGAAGGAAGGGCTCAGTGTTGTAGATCCTTATGACTTATCCTCTTTAAAAATTTTAGGAACTGTTGGTGAACCTATAAATGAAGAAGCTTGGCATTGGTATAATGATCATATTGGAAAACGTAAATGCCCTATTGTGGATACTTGGTGGCAAACGGAAACGGGGGGTATTATGATTTCGCCAATACCCAACAGTTTTGAAGGAAAACCAACTTTTGCTACCCTACCGTTTGTAGGGATCCAACCTGCACTTATGGACGAAAAAGGGAAGGAGATCGATGGGAATTCTGTCGAAGGACGTTTGTGTATCAAATTTCCATGGCCATCCATGGCACGGACTATTTGGGGCAATCATCAACGTTACAAAGAGACCTATTTTTCTGCCTATGATAATATGTATTTCACAGGCGATGGTGCTTTGAGAGATGAAAATGGCCACTACCGAATCACAGGGCGTGTCGATGATGTGATTATTGTATCGGGGCATAATTTAGGAACCGCACCCATTGAAGATGCGATTAATGAACATCCAATGGTCGCGGAATCGGCAATTGTTGGCTATCCTCACGATATAAAAGGCAGTGCCTTATATGGATTTGTAACCCTAAAAAATGAAGCGAATTCTAACGACGCTTTAAAAACTGAAATCAACCAATATATAAGCAAGCAAATAGGACCTATTGCTAAACTTGATAAAATACAGTTTACAACAGGACTTCCAAAAACGCGCTCTGGTAAAATTATGCGTCGGATTCTTCGAAAAATAGCGAGTAAGGAGACTTCAAACTTAGGAGATATCAGTACGCTTTTAAACCCTGAAGTCGTTGAAGCGATTATGAAAAATTCAATATAAAACTTGGAATAATTAAACAGATGTTAAATACTTAAAATAGATCCAAATGAAAACCAATTTAATTTATACGATTCTCATTTCGGTTGTGATTTTCTCTTGTAAAACAGAATTAAAAACGTCGATAAATATTCCAAATTCTAATTATTTAGACAGTTCTCAAAAAGAGGATCAGTATTTAGGGGGTATAAAAATGATTCCTATTTCGACTCCCAAAGGAGATTTTAAAGTTTGGACAAAACGTGTAGGAAACAATCCAACCATGAAAGTATTATTACTCCATGGTGGTCCTGGAATGACGCATGAAATATATGAACCTTTTGATGGTTATTTTCCAAATGAAGGCATCGAATATTATTACTATGACCAATTAGGGTCTTATTATAGCGACCAACCTAAAGACTTGTCATTATGGGACTTAGATCGATTTGTTGAAGAAGTCGAACAAGTGCGAATTGCATTGGGGTTGTCGAGCGATAATTTTTATTTGTTTGGACAATCATGGGGTGGTATTTTGGGCATGCAATATGCATTAAAATATCAAGAACATTTGAAAGGATTGATCATTTCCAACATGGTACCATCAATTCCAGATTACCAAAAATATTCGGATGAAGTTTTAGCACCTAAATTAGACCCAGACGTTTTAGAAGAAATTATGGCGTTTGAAAATTTAGAAGATTATTCCAACGAGCGTTATATGGAGTTGGTCGTCAATAATTATTACACCAAACACATCATTCGATTGCCTGTTGATGAATGGCCAGAACCCTTAAATAGAAGCTTTAAACATATCAATACAGATGTGTATGTCACCATGCAAGGCCCCAGTGAGTTTGGAATTAAAGGCGATGCCAACTTGAAATATTGGGATGTCAAAGCCGATTTACACAAAATAACCGTACCAACTTTAAGCATTGGAGCCACCCATGATACCATGGATCCCGAACAAATGAAATTTATCTCTGAAGAAGTACAAAATGGACGTTTTTTATTATGTCCAAATGGGAGTCATTTGTCGCAATTTGATGATCAAAAAATATATTTTGAAGGCTTGATTAAATTTATAAAAGAAGTAGATAACGGCACATTTTAAATCGTGCGCTCCAACGGTTTGTTGAGAAGAAATATCACCATTGACATAAATCCACAGACTGTAAACCCTAGGAAAAGTGGCCATACGGTTGTGTCTACATAAGCCCCAATAAAGGTTGCAATGACCACGCCCATGACGGTAGAAACAAATCCATTGATGGCGGCCCCAACACCTGCAATATGTCCAATAGGTTGCATTGCCAAGGCTCTAAGGTTTCCAAATAAAAATCCGATCGCAAAAAATTGTAAAACAAAAAAGATTAATAAAATCCATAAAGGAGGATTGGGTTGATTGAAAAATACAACCACATAAATTAATGACGTTAGGTTAAAAGCGGCTAAGGAAATTAATGCAATCCGTTTCATACCAACGCTAACCACATACACGCCATTTAGATAGGTTGCAAATCCAACACCCACAGCCAAACTTGCAAAGATCAATGGGAAGTCGTCTCCTAATCCATATTGAACTTCAAAAATATGTTGAGTTGTACTCAAGTACACCATAAAAGAACCTGTAATAAATCCGGAAATTAACGTAAAGGCAACCGCTTGTTTTTCTTTGAAAAATGCTTTGAATCCTGAGATCAGCACAGCTGTTTTAAAGGGTAGTCTTTTAGAAAGTGCCAAGGTTTCTGGTTGCCGTTTCCAAAACCAAAAAATCACTAAAATTCCGAGTCCTAATTGTACATTAAAAATGGCTTGCCAATTATAGGCATTCATTAAAAACTGCCCAAGAGTTGGAGCTACGATAGGAATGAGAATGAAAATCATGACAATAAACGACATCACTTTTGCCATATAATCGCCTTCATACGAATCGCGAATCATGGCGATGCTTAAGGTTCTTGGCGATGCCAATCCAATCCCTTGTAAAATACGACCTGCAATGAGAACTTCGTAATTATCGGTATTCACGCAAATGATACTTGCGATTGCAAATACTAAAAACCCTACATATATGATAGGCTTACGTCCATAACTATCTGATAAGGGACCAAATATCAACTGACCGAGTCCTAAGCCCAAAAAAATCATGGTAATCAGTAATTGGTGGTCTTTGGTACCCGTCACGCCTAAATCATTTCCAATGACGGCGAGGGCAGGGAGGATGCCATCAATTGATAGCGCTACTAATGACATTAAAAGTGCCATGATGGCTATAAATTCTATTTTGAGTGCAGGTTGGTTTTGCATCCCGCAAAATTAGGGTTAATTATAGGATTTTCAACACCGCATCTATCACAAACTGATAATAAGACATATCGGCAGGAACTATTGTATATATTGGGTGATTTTGAAGCCTGCATAATTGGAGTTCTTCAAAAGAAAACAGGCGTACGGCATCCACCTCTGTTTCTTGAATACGCAGTTGAGAAATGGGCCTTTCCAATTTCACTAAAAACACATGTTGAAACTCACAGTCTATAACACCATTTTCAAAACGATTGGTGTTTTTCCGAATGTCAAGGGGGATTAAATCAGAGGGGTGAATATCTAAACCGATTTCTTCTTTCACTTCGCGAAGGGCGCCTTCTAATATGGATTCTCCAGCACTCACATGTCCTGCTACAGAAACGTCCCAAAAGCCTGGAAAAGTCTGTTTTGTAAGGCTTCGTTTTTGGAGTAAAAGGGCAGGAGTAGTGGTATAAAACCAAACATGAACTGTAGGATGAAACCAACCTTTTTGGTGGGCTTCATCCTTCAAGCACGTTTTTCCTGTTGGCTTGCCTTTGGAGTTCCAGATGTCTAAATATTCGTCCACTAAAAACTAGTCAAAATAACTAAACGTTTCGCCGTCTTTGATGTTTAATAAGGTTTCGTAGATCATTTTAATGACGTTTTCAACATCATCTCTATGAACCATTTCAACGGTGGTGTGCATATATCTTAATGGTAATGAAATCAGTGCAGAAGCAACGCCTCCATTACTATACGCAAAAGCATCCGTATCGGTACCCGTTGCCCGTGAAAGTGCGGCACGCTGGAATGGGATTTTATGCGCTTCGGCTGTTTCTGTGATTAAATCACGTAATTTTTGCTGCACCGCAGGTGCATATGCAATTACTGGTCCTTTGCCCATTTCGCAATGGCCTTGAGTCTTTTTATCGATCATTGGAGTCGTAGTATCGTGCGTCACATCAGTTACAATAGCAACATTGGGTTGAATGGTATGCGTAATCATTTCTGCTCCACGCAATCCAATTTCTTCTTGAACGGAATTTGTAATGTACAGACCAAACGGAAGTGTTTTTTTATTTTCATGTAACAATCGTGCCACTTGCGCAATCATAAACCCACCCATTCGATTGTCTAATGCACGACATACAAAATGATTTTTGTTAAGCACATGAAAGGTATCTGGATAGGTAATGACACAACCAACATGAACGCCCAATTTGTCAACTGCTTTTTTGGTTTTACATCCAATGTCTATAAAAATATTATCCGGTTTTGGTGGTTGTTCTTTTGCAGCACTTCGAGTATGAATTGCTGGCCATCCAAAAACGCCTTTTACAATGCCTTTTTTGGTATGAATATTGACGATTTTACTAGGAGCAATTTGATGGTCGCTTCCACCATTTCGAATAACATATATTAAACCGTCATCAGAAATATAGTTGACATACCACGAAATTTCATCGGCATGGCCTTCAATCACCACTTTAAAAGGTGCATCTGGATTAATGATGCCCACAGCAGTCCCGTAGGTATCTGTGATAAAAGTGTCTACATAAGGTTTTAAATAATCCATCCAAAGTTTTTGACCGTCCCATTCATACCCTGTTGGGGCTGCATTATTCAGGTAGTCCTCTAAAAAGGTAAGTGCTTTTTTATCAAGAATCGTTTTTTGTGCCATTTTGAGTTTAATTTTGGTTAAAAATAAGAATTATGAATGATAATCACTCAAAGATTAAGGCATATTTTGTAAATTGGGAAACCTTAGTGTAAGCAGTGACATGAAGTCGATTTTTTATATTTTTTTTTGGATTCCAGTGCTCATTTGTGGGCAGGCTTTCCCTATTGAAAATGATTCAATTTCTGATAAATTATTAATCATTGTTGGAGATACCATTAGAGATAAATCGATCGTATTAAATGAGGTTTATATTCTTCCAAAATTAAAAATAGAATCTTATAAAGCAAGACGTCGATATTTGATTTTACAACGTAAAACGATCAAAGTATATCCATATGCAAAATTAGCATCGGAACGTTTAGATAGTTTGAATGATCGCTTATCCAATTTAAAGAGACCTCGGAAACGCAAAAAATATACGCGCTTGATTCAGAAGTTTATTGAAGATGAATTTGCTGAAAAACTTAAAAAACTCACCAAAACAGAAGGTCAAATTTTAATTAAATTAATCCACCGTCAAACTGGCGAAACCGCATTTGATTTAATTAAATCACTAAGGAGTGGCTGGCGCGCATTTTGGTATAACAATACCGCTCAATTATTTGATATGTCTTTAAAGATTCCGTTCGATCCTTGGACGTCAGAAGAAGATTATTTAATTGAGGATATATTGCAACGGCAGTTTCAAAATGGACGTTTGGAATATCAAAAATCATTTAAAAACTTCAACTTATATAAGCTTTCTGAAGAGTGGAATCCATAAAATTATTTCAAATTAACTAATTTAAAATACAATTAAAACCGTTTATCACCACCTAAAAACCGTTTGTTACGTAAAACGACCGTTTGTTACTTTGTACTTTGTGGTTTGATCTAATTGCTGTTATTTTGAATTGAAATAAATTATAAGATTTGTTTAAAGAATTTCTGAATTAATTAGACTTTTTTGTCCCATTTATTTTAAACCTACTTAAATACGGTTAAGACTCAAATCTTAATCGTATTTTCATATACAGCATAAAACGCTTCAAACTTCAACATAGAATTATTTAAGAATTCCATCGTATCTCTCCAAGTATATTTGTTGTGTATGGACACTTTGGATTGTATTGATACGTAAACCATCGATATTATTTTGTCCTCAGAAAGTTCAAATAAGGGGTCAAAAATTACATTGGGTAAAAAGTCAGTTTCTAAGATTGATTTGTGAGCTAGCATTTGGTCCCAATACGCTTGTTGTTTAATTGGATTCATATCGATGCACAAAGCGACGTAGGCGGTTTTTGTGTCAAAATGAAATTTAAAACTGAGTCCCTTGACTTTGGTATTGTAAAGAATCCAATTTGTTGGGAATGATTTTCCGAAACTAATCCAAAATTCTTGTCTTAATAACTTAGCTTCATTTTTACTGAACATGTTTATTATATAAAATATGCTAAAACAACCGCACTAACAATCATTAAAATTTTGTTTAAATTAAAATGATGCCCTTCACTACTTTCAAATAAGATAATGGTAGATATATGGAAAAACATCCCTACAACTACTGCATTTATACTGTAAAACACATTTGGAGTAATACTAAGGTATTCAGCGGCTAAAGATCCTAAGGGTGTCATAAGCGTAAAAACGATTAAAAATAAAACCACTTGAAATTTTGGCAACGTAGATTTAAGTAAATAGGTAGTGATTAAAATAGCAATTGGAATTTTATGAATAATTACACCAATGATAATATTATGATGATCTTTTAAAGGAAAGCCTTCAAAAAAGGCATGAATCCCTAGACTTATAAATAAAAACCATGGAAACCGATCTTTGGAATCATGATGGTGCAAATGCCCATGTTCGGCTCCTTTTGAGTAGAATTCTAAAAGTATTTGCAACAAAATACCGCCCATAATAAAGACCCCAATACGTTTGGTTTCTAGATGACTATATACTTGTGGTAGTAATTCAAAAATGGTTGTGGAAAGTAAAAAAGCACCACTAAAGGCTAAAAATAATTTTAAATTTAAAGGCTTAGATTTTCGATACAAAAGTACAATTGAAACTCCAAATACGACTGCCAAAATGGGGCCTAAAAAACTAATCATTGGACATAAATATTAAAATTAAACGTTCAGAAGTATCAACATTAAAGGGCTCTAATTTATAATTTCCAAAACAGTCTAACAAATGTAATCCTGCTTTGGATAGCATCGTTTCAAAATCCTGAAACGTATAAGCACATACTTTTTCTTGATAGTGATGAGTAGTATCTCCATCTGTTACCTGGATGTCTTTAGTTATAAAACCGTCTTTAAAATGCCGTTTGAGCTCAAACTGTATGTGTTCATCTTCATGAAAATTTTGTGCAATTAAATTTTCAATGACAAGAGGGCTGTTCATGAAATCAATAACTCCGATGCCGTTTGGTTTTAGGCTAGATTTGATGGTTTGAATGACTTTATAGTTGTCGGAATCATCATCAAAATACCCAAAACTTGTAAATAAATTTAAAACAATTTCAAATTGAGTCGGGTAGGAGGTTCTCATATCATGAACTTCAAAATGTAAAGAATTTGAAGCATGAGTGTTTGCTAGCTCGATGCTATTTTGGGATAAATCTAATCCCGTAACCTGATATCCTAGACTGTTTAAAAATATCGAATGCCGCCCTTTACCACATGCCAAATCCAATATTGAATCTTTGGAGTCGAGGTTTAGATAGTGAAGTAGATTTTTTATAAATAATTCTGCTTCATTATAGTTTCTATTTTTATAAAGTATGTGATAATAAGGAGTGTCAAACCATGATTGATACCACTTTGGCTGTTCTTTTGTCATTCAATTTCTTTAACTCGAACAAAAATACTGTATTTTTGGCATCTACTAAATAATTTTGATGGAGAATAATTTTAAGATGGTTGCTAAAACCTTATTTGGTTTTGAGGAACTTTTAGCGAAAGAATTAAATCAACTTGGCGCACAAGCTGTGAAAATTGGCGTACGACATGTGAGTTTTGTTGGCGATAAAGGATTTATGTACAAAGCCAATCTTGGCATACGTACCGCGATTAAAATTCTTAAACCAATAGCAAATTTTAAGGTCATAAATGAAACCGATTTATACAATAAAGTCAAAGCAATTCCTTGGGAAAATTATTTAAAATCAGATGGAACGCTTGCTGTAGGAGCCACTCTTAATGGTGAAACGTTTACACATTCTCAATATGTATCTCTCAAAACAAAAGACGCGATTGTTGATCGATTTCGAGAACAATCAGGTGAACGTCCAAACGTAGATTTAAGATTTCCAGATTTAAAAATTGACATCCATATCGATAGACATTTCTGTACTGTTTCATTGGATAGTTCAGGAGAATCTTTACACAAAAGAGGGTATAAAGTTGCCACGAATATTGCCCCGATAAATGAAGTTTTAGCTGCAGGATTGGTCATGCTATCAGGTTGGGATGGCCAGAGTGATTTCATGGATCCGATGTGTGGCTCAGGAACGGTTCTTATCGAAGCAGCAATGATTGCTTGTAATATACCACCGAATTTAATGCGGAACGAATTTGGTTTCGAACGTTGGGAAGATTGGGATGTAGATTTGTTTGAAAAAATAGAGGAATCGTTACTCTCAAAAACACGAGATTTCCACCATAAAATTATGGGTTTTGATAAATCCCCGAGTGCTGTTGATAAAGCCATTCAGAATGTGCAAAATGCCAAGTTAGAGGATTTCATATACATTAAACATGAAGATTTTTTTAAAACTCAAAAAGGAGGCGAAGAACATTTACATATGGTATTTAATCCACCCTATGGAGAACGACTAGATATTGAAATGGAAAGTTTCTACGGATCTATTGGGTCCACACTTAAACATAAATACCCAGGAACGAACGCATGGATGATTTCATCTAATTTAGATGCCCTGAAATTCATTGCATTAAGACCGTCAAGAAAAATCAAGCTTTTTAACGCCAAACTTGAAGCTAAATTTTTAAAATTTGAGATGTACGCAGGAACTAAGAAAACGCACAAACTTAAATCTAATAAGGATTAATTCAATACTCCAATTTTACTCATCTTAGAGGAAAACCATACTAAGAAAATCCCAATAAAAAGAGTCATTAATGGCAATATTAATTTCACACCATTAATGTCAATGTCATTTTGAATAAAAAAATTATATTGTTGTTGAATGATCAAAGTAATAAGTGAAAACACAAACAAAGGCAATGCAATTTTCTTTCTAATCATCAAACCAACGGCTCCAAATAAACCTGCAAAAACAGCCGATGCAAATGCTGCTGTGACCCAAGCAGGAAGGTTAGAGAAATAATTTTGTTCACTTTGTGATAGTGATTGAATGGCATTTTTACTCATAAATGATTGCCCTAAATACGCAAATACTCCGATTAGATTCCATAGTAAGGCAAGAATACTAATTATCCAGAAATTTATTGAAGGCTGCTTTGAAATGTTTTTCATAGGTATGTACGTGAAATGGTGTGCGTTAAAATTACTAATTTTCATTACATATCAAAATTTATTCACATTAAATTAACTAAGAAGTTTAAGTTAGTTGTTATTGTTTTCAACTAAAACAAAAAAAATCAAATTATAGTCTTTGTAAACACAATAAAGAACGTACTTTTGCAAAAATCAACCAATATTATTTATGCTTTCCATTTCAGAACAAGAAGAACGTAAAACCGGCAAAGAACTCTATAGCTATCAAAAAGGAGCAATTCAAAAGATATTTCAATGTTTTGAAACTGCTGCCGAAGACTACCATCTGTTATACCAGTTACCAACTGGAGGAGGTAAAACCGTTATTTTTTCTGAAATTGTAAGTCAATATTTAAAAACTCACAAGAAGAAGGTATTGGTAATGACCCACCGTATTGAACTTTGTAAACAGACATCTTCTGTGTTGACTGAGTTTGGGGTTCGTAATAAAGTGATTGACAGTAAAGCCAATTTAGTGGATCAATCTAATTTTCAATGTTTTGTGGCAATGGTTGAAACCCTGAACAATCGCTTAAAAGATGATAAATTAGATATTTCTGATATTGGACTTATCATTATTGATGAAGCGCATTACAACTCCTTTACGAAGCTATTTAAGTTCTTTGAAAAATCGTTTATTTTAGGGGTTACTGCGACGCCTTTGAGTTCTAATATTGAACTCCCAATGACCGACAATTATAATGAGTTAATTGTAGGTGAAAGTATCGAATCGCTTATTGAAAATGAGTTTTTAGCGCAAGCTAACATGTATTCTTATAATGTTGGTTTAACTTCTTTAGTTGTGGGAGCTAATGGCGATTATACCGTAAAATCTTCGGAGGATTTATATACGAATAATGAGATGCTCACCAAGTTAATGGAAGCCTATATTGAACGTTGTGATGGAAAGAAAACCCTTATTTTTAATAACGGAATTAACACCTCTTTATTTGTTTATGATTTATTTAGAAATGCTGGATATCCAGTCGCACATTTAGACAATACCGCGTCCAAAAAAGAACGAACTCAAATTCTGAAATGGTTTAAGGAAACCCCCAATGCCATCCTAACATCTGTAAGTATTTTAACGACTGGTTTTGATGAACCAACCGTAGAAGCGATCATTCTAAATCGGGCCACAAAATCACTGACGTTGTATTACCAAATGATTGGTAGAGGGTCACGAATCTTAAAAAATAAAAACTCTTTTGATGTTATTGATTTAGGAAACAATTTTCATCGTTTTGGACCTTGGGGGAGTACAAATTTAGATTGGCAACGTATTTTTAGATATCCAAATTATTATTTAGATGGCGTTTTAAGTGACGAAGAGCTTGAAAGTAATTTTATTTATGAAATGCCAGAAGATATTAGAAAGTCATTTTCTAATTCAAAGGATGTCTATTTTGATGTCAACAAAACCTACATACAATCCATTCGAAATGGCGAATCCTCAAAAGTAGTCTTGAAACGCTCCATAGAACAACACGCGCTCATTTGTATTGAAAATAGCGAAGATATTTATGATGCTTTAAATCTTGTAAAACTTCTAACAGACGATATTGATTTTAGGATTCATCGATATTCAAAATGTATAAGTAAGAGTACTCATAATTTTTTGTCATGGCTTAAAGAGGATTACAAAAAGAAATTGAGAGCTTATTTAAGAGAAAATTTTGATGCAATTTTAGCTGAAATTCCGAAAGTTTAAAATTCTCAATCATGTTTTATAATATCCTTTTTTTTATAGTTATGAATACATTTCAATCGTCCTCAATTATTTTCAAATTTGAACCCGGAGTTTCTACAAATGGATGGCAAATTGTAGATGACCGTGTGATGGGAGGGAAGTCTCAAGGAGAGTTTGAACTCAACTCAGAAGGATTGGGTGTCTTTAAAGGGTTTGTTACGACCGAAAATAATGGAGGCTTTTCATCGTTGAGATATGATTTCAATGGTGTAAAAACATCAGGGTTTGAGTCGGTTGTTCTGACGCTAAAAGGGGACGGAAAATCGTATCAATTTAGATTAAAAGAATCTAACACCCAACGGCATTCATACGTGCAAACGTTTGAAACAACTGGAATAAAACAAGAAATTGTGATTCCTTTAAATAGCTTTTTACCAAAATTTAGAGGCAGGTCTTTAGAGCTTCCAAATTTTGGCGCTAATACCATTGAACAAATTGCATTCTTAATTGGCAATAAAACCAATGAAAACTTTTCTTTACAGATTGAAAGCATTCAATTGCGATAAGCTAGTTACATAAAGAATTATAGATTCTAATATCATTCTATCTTTTAAAACGTTCTTTTGGCTTATTTCCCTCTAATAGTGAATTATTTCTCATAAATATAGATTTAAATTATTTTATAAAACTGTAAATTTATTTAAATAATGATGTTATATAGTTGTTTATCTAATAAAAGGTTGTAATTTTGCAAAAATATTATAAATTTAATTACACTATTATGAGTAAAGGAACAGTAAAGTTTTTCAATGAATCTAAAGGATTTGGATTTATCACTGAAGAAGGAGTTGAAAAAGATCATTTTG
>Ga0115560_1001924_pt1 | contig 14105 bp, 16 predicted proteins | sample COGITO_mtgs_1105_5_FD_87278 | JGI IMG/M metagenome (GOLD analysis project Ga0115560, IMG submission 87278) | Pelagic marine microbial communities from North Sea - COGITO_mtgs_110509 | ecosystem: Environmental > Aquatic > Marine > Epipelagic | place: Germany:Helgoland, sampling site Kabeltonne... | reverse complement strand
CTCTTTTTCTTATATTTGTGAAATAATTTACTAGAAATACTATTGCAGGTAATAGTGCTATATAGCCCAACAATGGTAATGAATTTTTATTAATTGTTTTTGCTATTAAAACAATTAAAAATCTGACTAATAAACAACCAAATATAAATAAAATAAACTTCTTTTTAAGATTCATAATACATTATAAAAATATTTTTTTTCTTGTTTTGTTTCGTTTATTTGTTTTGTTTCGTTTATTTGTTTTGTTTCGTTTATTTGTTTTGTTTCGTTTATTTGTTTTGTTTCTTTTTGTTTTACTCTTTTTCAACAAAAAAATCTTTACGTCTCTCTCAATACTATGACCTATTTTTCGAAATACTTTTAAATCAACGTTTTTTTTCCAACACATTTTTTTAGTAACTTGTATTTTTTTATTAAATAAAAATTCTTGTTTTTTTGATAGATTTACTATTGATTTATATTTCATTATCAACTGTTTATAAGGATAATTATAAACATATGGTTTTAATTGCATATATTTTACTTTTGGATGAAACATGCCCGGATGATACTGGTCATCTAAAAAAAGTATTTCATCTTTTTTTGTTAAGTGACCACAACGAAGTAAATCTTTGTATTTTTTATCCCATCCGGTTCTATTAGGTTCTATTATACGACCATCATATTTCCAACCACAAATAACTCTATCGAAAAGTTTATACTTTATTTTTTTCTCAATATATGACTTTATTCGATGAACCCATATTTTACATCCAGTATTATTTGTATATATCATAACTTTTACATCTTTTCGTCTTTTTTTCTCGTTTTTTAAAAATGTCATTATTTCGAAAATACGCGGACGGAAAAATTCCGGATATAAATCCAATATTTCATTGAAATGTTCTCTTGTTACAACCTTACCATATAATTTTGTTAGAAACCAATCCAAACCCGATAATTGCACAAAATGCCCTATTGTATCATCTAAATCAAACACAACTACTTTATTCATAAATAATAACAATATTATTATTTATGAAAATTATTTCATTTTAATTTCATTTTTTATTTTTTAAACTTCTTTTATATAACGTATATGACCATCCACACCCCATAAAATATAAAGGTAGTGACAAATAATAGTAAATATCACCATCATTTTCTTCACTATAAACAAAAATTAATTCAACATACATATAATACCCAACAACAACACATCTTAAAAAAGAATAAATATATAATTGTAAACATTTTAAAATTTCTATTTTTATAGCATGGTTTTCACCTTTTTTTCTTAATTGTAAATAATGGTAAATTAAATTTCCAGGAATATTGGATAATTCAGTTAAAACTAATAACGAATACCAATTACTATTAATTTCAACATTTAACATATATAATGACACAACAATATGATGATAAATTAAAATAAGATTGGTTTTTGAAAAATTTCTATCTTTGATAAATGTTAACGCATCGTAAAAGAAAAAACTACAACTATTATATAAAATAATTTGTTTCGTCGTGTAATTATACTCTGATAAAAAATAAATAATTGATAAGATAATTGTTATAAAAATATGAAAAAAAGATAAATAATTATTAATTATCTTTTTACTATTTCCAAATTTACTATATTTTATTTCATTTTCTATAAAAGAATAAAAAGCAAATCCTAAAAATAACCCTAGCATAATATTATTAAAAATAAATAATTTTTTTTAAACGTTTTTATAATATTAATTATCGTTTTTGTTTTTTTCTTCTCCTCTTCGTTTTTCTCTTCGTTTTTCTTCTCTTTCTAACATATCCTCCTGTCCCATCATAACGAATTTTAGAAGTTGCATATGGTAGTTTTGAAAGCATAATATGACCACTACGTTGCCTGTTCAATAGTCCTGTATCCAATAACATTCTTCCACTAAATGATGGTGGAGGACCTTCATTTATGGGAAATTCATATACAGCATTGTTCCCACTAAATGATGGTTGAGGTCCGTCATTTATGGGAAATCCATATTCAGTATTGTTTCCAAAATCAAAGTCTGGGAAATCTTTAAATTTTTCAGGTTCTTTATTTACCATTTGACGACCTAAAGAAGCAAGTCCTATTAACATGTATTTTCTCCACGAAAAATTATTTCCTCTCTTTATTCTTCGCGTTTTCTTTTTTTTTAAAGCTCTCGCTCGAAGTTTTTTATTTTTACTTGATGAATTGCTTTTTGTTGGTGAACTGCTTTTTTTTGTTGGTGAATTGCTTCTTGTGCTTTTTGAACTTGATGAACTGCTTTTTTTACTTAATGACCTGCTTTTTATCTTATTTCCACTTTTAACGGATTTTGCATAATGTTTGCTTTGTTTCTTACTCATATATATTAATATTAGATATTATTATTAAAAATATTTAAAAACATATTATTAATATTTAAAAGAATGAATAAAAGCAATTCGAAAAGCAATTCAAAACGCAATTCAAAGAGCAATTCAAAAAGCAATTCAAAACGCAATTCAAAAAGAAAATCGAAACGCAACTTGAAAAGAAAAGCTAATATTCCCAAAGCTATTAGGGAACAATGTTGGATTAAAACATTTGGAGAAAAATATAAATCTAAATGTTTTATAAATTGGTGTGGAAATGAAATAAACGTTTTTGACTTCCATGTTGGACACGATAAACCAGAATCACACGGTGGAACATTAAACGTAGATAACCTAAAACCGATTTGTGCCAGATGTAACTTAAGCATGAGTAATAATTTTTCAATCAAAGAATGGAATAAACTAAACGGTCGTCAAAAAGAATGCTGTATTATATCTTAATTTATTGACAACAAACTTTGTATTTTTTTACTTAATGATGGTGCGTTTAATCCCAAAGAAACACCAACTGTTGTTGCCGTGATAATTGAATCAGTATTTATGAAACGCAATTTTCTATTATGAACATACTCAATAAAAGGATAAAATACAAAACCTTGATATAAAAATAATACTAAAGAAATGAATAACAATTGTGCTAAAATTTCTATTAAAACTATCAACGTATTTGTTGTTTTATTATATCTCGGAAACATTTGTAATCCCATTTTACTAACAACAATTGTCCCTATAACCCATAATGTTATCATAATAAAAATAGAAATCCAATCAAATTCTGGAATTGTTAGATTTTGTTCTTTATATGTTTTTTCAGGTAAATTAAAACCTCTCTGTAAAACTGCGTTATTTGCCATAGATATAAATTGTCTATATTATTTTTTTAAATAATCTAAAACAGATAAAATAATATTTTCCTGATTGTTTAATTTTTGAAATATTATGACTTCGTCAAATTTTATTTGAAAAACATTGTTTCTAGAATTTTTACAAACTATTTTGACCATATCATTTTCAAAAATATAATCTACAAAAAAAGCACCATTTGTTAAATATATTTTTTCCGGGTCTTTCAAAGATATCCAGCGTATATAATTTCCAAATTGCAAATCGCTTAAATCGCTACAATATCTATATTTTTTTAATTTCTTATGATACATTTTTAACTTTTCTCTTTCTAATTGTAATTTTTGCAAAATATTATTTTTTATCGTTTTTATCTCCAAAGAATTCAAATTTACCATTGATGAATTTTCTTCATTCTCCAAAGCTTCCATAAGCAATTCTACATCATTTTCACTCATATATACATCATTATATTTTATATTTAAATACATAAGAAAAATTTTCATAGCAAATTTTTTCCCTATTGTATTTTTTTCTTTTTATTTTTTTTTGTAATTTATTTTATTTGAATAAAATGTTATTTACATAATAACATTTTTATTAATTTTAGTTTGTTACGATAAACAGAAAATAAAAATGCGTTTTTTTCGGTTTTTTTTGACCTTTTTTTTTGAACATTTTGAAAAAAAAAACTCACCAACCTGTTTTTTTCGATTTTATCCCTTATGTTTATCTTATACTAAATAAATAAATATGCCTTTGTTACTAACCCAAAAAGTTTGAGCGATTTTTTTTCAAATTGAAAATCCGAAAACCGATTTTGGACATTTTTAAAATGTCCAAAATCGATATTTGAGAAATAGAATGAACAAAAAATCGCTCAAACTTTCTAAATACCTAGGTAATAGGAATGACCAAAAAATATTTAATTATGAAATGAGAGCATCCTTATGGTAAGGGCGCTTTTTTTTTGAAAAAGTTTGATCAAAAAAATTAAGAAAATGAAGAAAAAGTATTTAGGGGTTTTTTTTGTTATCCATATATAAATAAAAATGGATAACAAAATGGATAACTTTTCAAAAAGCAAAAAATCGAAAAAACGTGAAAACGACCAAATTTCATCAAAAAAAAAAAATATACAAAAAAAATCACAAGACCATGATGAAAAAAAGGTACTAAATAAGTATGACCTATTAAAAAACACTTATGGTTCATATTATTGCACCTATTGTGATTTCGATACAAAAAATTTAAAGGATTATAAACGGCATATAACTACAAAAAAACATTCAATTCTTACCCCAAAAAAAACGCCATTTTGCGTTAGCATAAAGGTAAGCAAGTTTTTGTGTGATTGTGGAAATAGGTATGAATATGCTTCTGGATTGTCTAAACACAAACTGAAATGTAAAAAATCAAAAAAAGTCAAAAAAAGTCAAAAAAAGTCAAAAAAAAACGGCAAAAATGACGATTTTTTGGACAAAAATGTCACCGAAAAACGCAAAAACAGCAAAAATGACGAAAATACCAATTTTACTGAAAAAAGTGTTCTTAAGGTAACAAAAGATTTTCAACAGACAGGTGGTATTGCATATGATGCTAACGAACCGTTTATTAATTGTGAAAAAACCGGAATAAATGAATTTGAGACGATAAAAACCAACCATGGTTCATACTACTGCACCTATTGTGAGTTCGATACCAAAAATTTAAAAGACTATAAACGACATATTACAACAAAAAAACACCTAAATGGGGTCCCAATTATAACCCCTAAAATTGTTAGCAAAAAGGTAATGAAATTTACTTGTGGATGTGGAAATAATTACAAATTTGCGTCAGGATTGTCAAAACATTGGATAACATGTAAAAAAAATAAACAAATGAATATAACAAACGAAACTTTAAATGATAACACGTGTCAAAATGAAAATTACAAAGTTAATAATGGTAACGAAGCATGTGCTTCAAAGGATGCTGATATAGAAAAAATTATAAAGCAGACGATGAATCAATCAGAAACAATAAATAAATTATTGGAACAGAATTCAGTTTTGATTGAGAAGTTGAGTGAAAAACCAACAAATAATATAACATATCAAAATTGTGGAAATAAGAAAATGACAATAAATGTTTTCCTGAATGAAAAATGTAAGCATGCCATGAATTTAAAAGATTTTGTAAATAATATGAATATATCTTTGGAAGATTTAATGTATACTAAAAATTATGGTTATAATAAAGGTATTAGTAATATTTTTGTAAAACATTTGAAGGATTTACAACCAAACGAAAGGCCTATCCATTGCAGCGATAAAAAAAGAATGCAATTTTATGTAAGAGATGAGAATAAATGGTTAAAGGATGAAAAGAACGAAAAAATAGATAAATCAATTCATGATTTAACTATAAAGCAAATAAAACATCTTAAAGAATGGGAAGTCGAAAATCCACATTATCTACAAGATGAAAAATTATTATCTCAATGGCAGCAATTAGTGCATGAGATAATGGGGCCTTCCGACGACACAACCAGAGAAAAAGATAAGGAATCTATCATGAAAACATTGGGAAACATTGTAGAGTTAAAAGATAGTCTAATAATATCAAAAGATTAACTATGTTTGCATCTCGCAAAAGTTAAATCAAAATCGGTAAAGATTAATGGTTTTAAGTTTGCATATTAAACAATAATTATCATAATAATTAAATGTTGCAGGATGATATCTATACAATATTTTTTCATATAAATAATCAATATTCTGTAAATTATTATAAAATTTATTTAACTTTATAATATTAAAAACATCATAATTTTGTGTAAAATCAAAAATATTCATAATTATATTTTCATCTAATTTATTCATATATTTTTATATTATAAAATTTTATAAATATTTACATAATTTATAAAATTAAAAACTTGAAAAAGCTCCAAAACCAGCATTTGCGGCCATAATTCCATCACCAGAACCAGCCATCCCAGCACCGAAAGCATTGCCCATACTTGATTGCTGTCCGCCTGCTTGTAATTCAGGCGATTGATGCACTTGATTTTGCATGTTTTCAACCTGTGGTTGCATCTGCCCATGTTGTCCAACATAATCGGCGCGACTTGCTTGATGTGTCGGCATTGGTGGTTTTAATGCTTGAGGGTTTCCCGACAATGGCTGCGAAACTTTCACAACAGAACTATCTTTTTTTTCGTCGTTCCCTTCAACATTATCACCAAAAATTCGTTCGTAAACAATGTTTACTTTCTTACCATTATCACTATTAAGACCAATAAAAATTATTAAAAAAGCAATGTTCATGAAATTAATTTCTGCTAAATTATCACCACTAAACGTAGGCAAATATGTGACAATTCTATGAATTATGTAAATTCCCAACAATAGTGTAATAGAATGAATAATCACTTCTCCTAAAAGTTCAATATTCCCCTTTTTCTCATCAAACTCGGGCATAATATTGGCAATACCTTTATTTAATAAATAAAACGGCACAATAACAATCACTAAATATTGTATGAGATTTGATAATTCACTTTTTGTATCGCTGTCAAATCTGGTTACATGTTTTATAAAACCAGAATCAGCAATATTATTGAATTTACTTGTTATATTTTCTCCGGCATTTATTTGTTTACCACCTTCCATATGTTTTATAAAAAGAAATTAATATAAATTATTTTTAAATATTATTTAAAAAATATTTAAGAATTAATTTATAATGATTAAAATGCATCCGGAAAAGCAATATTTATCTTTAATTAAAAATATAATCCATAATGGAACAAAGCAAAAAGGCAGAAACGGAAACACGAAAACTATAATCGGCGCTTCAATGAGATTTCCTTTATTCAATAACAATATACCTCTAATTACCACTAAAAAATTAGCTTGGAAAAGTTGTTTAAAAGAATTATTATGGTTCATAAATGGTGAAACAGATAATACAATTTTACAAAAACAGAATGTAAAAATATGGAATGATAATGCTTCTAGAGAATTTTTAGATTCGAGAGAATTATTTCATTATGAAGAAAATGATTTGGGACCTATTTACGGTTATCAATGGAGGAATTTTAATAAAAAATATAAAAATAAAAAAATACTAAATAGACACAAAGAACTATCTAAATTTTTTGGAAAAGGGAAAGGTGAAATAGACCAACTTCAAAATATTATTGAATCCCTCCAAAACCCGAAAGAAATAAATAGTAGAAGATTAATAATGACTGCCTGGAATCCATGTCAGCTAAAACAAATGGCCTTACCACCATGCCATGTATTATCACAATTTCATGTTTTAAATAATAAACTATCATGCACAATGTATCAAAGAAGTGGTGATATTGGTTTAGGAATACCATTTAATATTGCATCATATTCATTCTTAACAATATTATTGGCACATCATTGTAATTTAGAACCAGGTGAATTCATTCATTTTATAGGAAATTCACATATATATGAAGAACACGAAGATGCACTTTTAGAGCAAATAAAAAGAGAACCGTTTCATTTCCCAAAATGTTACATAAATAAAAAGTATAATGATATAGATTATTATAAAGCGGAAGATTTTACAATAAAAGATTATGAATATCATGATAAAATAGATATGAAAATGAAAGCATAAATTCGTTATTAAATTTTAATTATTATATATTAATAATTAAAATGAGTCGCTTTGAAAGAAGATTAGGTGCTAAAAGTAGTTCGCCACGACCTGGACAAGCCACATGCAAAATACCAAAAAAAAATAAAGTTCTATCCGGTTTTATAAATATTCGAGAAAAAAATGTTAATACACAAATGCCGTTGCAAAACACGTCTTTGCAAAATATTCATTCATCGAATATTCAACAAAATAGTGTATTTATTGAAGAAATTAGAGAAGAACAAAGAGAAGATTCAAATATAAAAAAAATAATGAACATAAATGAACAATTAAAAAAAGCAATGGTAAATATAACAGATAAAAATATAAAACTAATTTATGGTCATGAAATTAGATTAAATACATTGGAATTAAATGTGGATTGTTTAAATGATATTAAATGCACGAGTATACTCGATGAACAAGAAGAAAACGAAAAACAACAAATAAATATAAATAACAGAGAAAACATAGAAGAATTATTTAATAAATTCAATAATTTACAATTAAAAATAAATGAAAATAAAGAAAATAATAAAGAAAAATTTAAAAAAAAAGATAACGATATTGAGGCTGAAAGAGAAAAGATTAATAAATTGGAAATTACCATTAATAATTTACAAAATAAATTACTTGAACTGGATAATAATAATATGGAATTTTCAAGAAATATTGCAGAAATTAAAAATAAAAATTTCGAAAAAGAAGAACAAACAAAAATAGATAAAGAAACAGAAAAACAAATGCAAGAAACAGAAAAACAAATGCAAGAAACAGAAAAACAAATGCAAGAAACAGAAAAACAAAAGCGAGAAACCGAGATAAATGAATTAAAAAATAAAAATAAAAAATTATTTAGCATACTTAAAAAAATTGCTAACAAAATGGAAGATTCAAAAGATATTATGAAAGAAATAAATAAACTACATAAAAATTAAATTGAATTATGTTTAAATATTAAAAACATTTTTAATTATTTAAACAATGAAAGTTAAAATTACAGATAAAAATAAAGTAATAAAGTTTTCTATTATTTTTAGCAACTTAAAAGCAGAGTTTAAAGAAACAAACATTTACTTTCGAGAAGATGGTCTGTATTTTCAAATGATGGACTCAAGTCAAATTTCAATGGTCGAATTAAACATCAATAGTGATTGGTTTGATGAATATAATATTCAAACGGAACAAGTGGTCGGCATACACATTGAAACATTTGATAAAATTCTTTCATGTATTGATAAAAACTATACTATTGAATTAAATATTGAAGAAAAAACTGATAAACTAAATATTGTTTTATCGGATAGCAAAATTATTAAAGAATATGACATGAATTTATTAGATTTAGATACAGCTGTTTTCGATATACCTGAAGTAGAATATACTGCAGATATTATTTTAGAATCACATATTTTTAAAGATTATATTAATGAATTAATTATGTTCGGGGATGATTTAAATTTTACATGCAATGAAAAAGAAATAGTATTGTCATCGGGTGGCGACGAAGGAACATCTAGGATTATTATAAATGAAGAATATTTAGAAGAATATGGTATAGAAGAAGAAGCGAAAGTTGACCTAACATATTCTATTAAAATCATTAAAATTATTTCAAATTTTGTAAAATTAAATAAATTAACAAATATTCATATTTCTGAAGATAAACCACTAAAAATTGAATATAATTTGGACGAAGGTGACGAAAATAAATTATCATTCTTTTTAGCTCCAAAGATAGTAGATTAACAGATTATTGACAAATACGGTAAAATAGTAATATTCATTTCTATAATATCTTTATTATCAATGAAAATTTTTTTAACTGTTGTAATATTTAGTGTTGTTCTATTTTTATATATTCATATGCATTTTCATTTAAAAACAAGCAATGACTTGGAAGTTTATACTATTGAAAATGTCTCAAAAGATAGATTAGAAGAAATTTGTAATCTAAAACAACCCGTTCTATTTGACTATAAAAATGAAAATTTATTAGAATTAGCAAATATCACCAAAATGGAAGAATTATATGGAGCATTTGACGTCAAAATAAGAAATATCGAAGATAAAGATAAAGATAAAGAAACTTATTTACCAATTTTATTAAGCGAAGTTGTAAAATTATTTCAAAATAAAATAAATAACAAAATAATAATTGAAAATAATGCTGATTTTTTAGAAGAAACCGGTTTATTAAAAACATTTAGATATAACGACTCTTTTTTAAGACCACCCCTTGTTTCAATATGTAAATATGATTTTATGTCTGGTAGCGAAGAATCTTATACCCCCTTAAGATACAATATAAGTCATCGTAATTATTACCTTGTTACAAGTGGATTAATACAGATGAAACTAATTCCACCTAAAAATGGTAAATATTTACAGAAAGAAAATGATTATGACATATTTGAGTTTGGTTCACCGGTTGACCCATGGGAAATACAAGAAGAATATAAACCAGAATTTGACAAAGTAAAAGTGCTTGATTTAGAATTAAGAGCAGGGCAAATTATAAATATACCACCTTATTGGTGGTATTCCATAAAATATAAAAAGGTTTCCAGTATTTGCTGCTTCGAATATAGAACATATATGAGCACCGTTTCCATATTACCTAACTTGCTTTTGGGTCTATTACAACAACAAAATATTAAGAGGGAAATTGCTGACAAAATTAGCTTTTAATATATTTTTTTAAAAATATTATAACATTTTTAAAAAAATATTATAACTAAAAAAATATTATAAATAGAACATTCTATTTGAAGATTTGAATGTATGATTTTCCTTATTAACCAAAAAACATAAAGCATCCGATATAGGCAAAAGACAATTATTCACATTATCAAGATTGATTTGATACACTATTTCTGATTTTGTATTAATTAATATTTTATTTTTTGATAAATCGACAGTCCTATCCGTTATTTTTTCCATATTCCATTTTTTTTCATGCGGTTTTTTTATTAAACACCAAAATTTTTCGAAATTATATTTATAAAAATTGCGCATTTTATCGTGCGGGCTAATAGTAAATGTCGACAATTTACGTATTTTATCCACACCGATTCTTTCATTAAAACTACTTGACCAACCCATAAATTCTACTTCATATATTTGTATTCTATTTGTAATAGTAACACCACTATTATCTATTGAAAAATAATATTTTGGATAACAATCAATAATTTTAGCTGGACACCACGCATTTAAAAAATCTTTTGCATCAACAAAATTTCCAACTTTATATATTTCACAATCTTCATTAATCTCGTTTGAAAGTAAAGGCCATTTACTTAAGTTATAATATAACCATTTCTTTTCCAAATTATTATCTTTCAAATGCTCCATTTTATCCTCACGTAGCATCTTCACTTTGCTCATAAATTCCATATACTCTTTATAATCAACCGTATTTTTCAAACTTTTTGTAGTAAATTTTGATAAACAAAATAATTTTTTAAATGATGTTGAAAAAAAAAGAAAAATAAAAATATAATTACTTACATCATTGGGAAGAAAAATATTCATTTTTATATTATATTTATAAAATAATATTCTTATAAAATAATATTATTATAAAATAATTTTCTTATAATATTCTTATAAAATAATTTTCTAATAATTATATTATAATGATTGATAAAGCAATCGATTTTTTGAATACTGATAATATGGTAAAAAATTCATTTTATTTGACTTACGTTTTTTTAATGACTACCGCCACAATAACATTTATCGAAGCAATGCGGACTAAAGATAATAAGGTTAGGCATATCCTGAATTTAGAAACATGTATTTCAGTTGTCGCGGCATTCTTTTATAGTAAATTCATGACAATGGTGGAAAAACCAAATATTGATTATAAAGAAATTAACATGACACGCTATGTTGATTGGGTTATTACAACCCCCATTATGCTTCTTGTCCTTTGTCTAGCATTCTTATATAATACCGGTGGTCAGCTGCGATTTGCCACATATCTTAAAATTTTAGCAATGAATTTCTTAATGTTGTTTTCTGGATACGCTGGTGAAACAAATATCATTGATAAAACAACGGGATGGATTACGGGGATGATATTTTTCCTCTCTCTGTTTGGATTCATTTATTATAAATTTATTGCAAAGAAACCCATGTTTGATAACGAAATATTATATTGGTCATTCTTCACATTTTGGATATTCTATGGACTTGTTTATTATCAACAAGATAAATTTAAAAATGTTGCATTCAATTATCTGGATTTATTCGCAAAATGTTTCGTTGGTATTTTCTTCTGGGCCTACTTTACAAAAGTTTTCACATTGAAAAAAGGAATATATTAAAATTGATTAAAAATAAATTATTATTATTTTTTTATTTAAAAAATAATAAAAAATTATAAATAATTATAATGAATTATAAAATTCACATTAACAATAGAAATTATGAAACATGGAATTTATACAACATCAAAACCATGGAAAAAATAGATAACGAAAAAATAGAAAACGAAAAAATAGAAAACGAAAAAATAGAAAACGAAAAAATAAACATTAGTCCAATAAAAGAAAAATTATTCCATAATGATATTTTCACTTTTAATGGGAACAAAGTAAAAATATTAGAGTCCACCACTCGCAAAAATAAAATCGCGGGTGTTCTAGTATTAAAAAATAACAAAACATTTGGCAAATTTAAAAATAAATATTTTTATAAATGCATTCCAGACGATAACAGCATTCCAGAATTTTTAATTCCATATAAACCACAAATTAAATTTATAAAAAACCAAGTCAATAAATATATTGTTTTTCGGTTCATAAATTGGAACAATAAACACCCAAGAGGCCAAATTCAACAAACTATCGGTGATGTTACTGAATTACCCTGCTTTTATGAATACCAAATTTATTGTAAAAATTTATACCATTCCATTGCAAAATTTAAAAAGAAAACAAAAGAAAAACTAAAACAACATAGCGAAGAATATTACACAAAACTTATCATGGACAATACCATTGAGAATAGACTCGACTATGAAAATATTATTACTATTGACTCGATAGATTCCAAAGACCTGGATGATGCCATTGGTTATAAAGATATAAGTGAAACCGAAATAATGGTAAGCGTTTATATTACAAATATCATATTTTTGGTGGAGATTCTTGACCTTTGGGATTCTTTTTCGTCGCAGGTTGCAACGATTTATTTACCCGATAGAAAAAGACCAATGTTGCCAAATATTTTAGCAGATGATATAAGTAGTCTTCTTGAAAATAAAAACAGGATTGCTTTCACTTTAGACATAATTGTTAATAGAGAAACAGGTGAAATAATTAAGCATTCATTTAAAAATACGCAAATAAAAGTAAAGTATAATTTGCATCACGGAACGGATAAATTAAAAAACAATGAGGTATTTCAAACATTGAAGAAAATATGCCAAAAGATGAATAAAAAGAAAATTTACTTGGATTCTGTAAGTAGTTCTAGTGAAATTGTGTCGTATTATATGGTTTTGATGAATTACTTGTCTGCTTTACAACTTGGTAAATTTAAGACGGGTATTTATCGTTTTGCAAAAGAAAATAAAGATTATGAGGCTCCAAAAAACATTAACAATGATGTTAAGAAATTCTTGACAATTTGGAATTCGACTGGTGGTAAATATTGTAAATATGAAGATGTTTCTGCGCATGAAATGTTAAAATTAGAATCCTATCTTCATATAACAAGTCCCAATAGAAGATTGGTTGATATGCTGAATATGATAGTGTTTCAAGATAAACTTGGAATAATGAAAATAACTGAAAAATCGCGAAAATTTTATGATAAATGGTTGGAATCGATGGATTATATAAATGATTCGATGCGTTCTATTAGAAAAGTGCAAAATGATTGTTCTTTATTGAATTTATGCTCAACAAATAAAGAACTTACCAAAAAAAGTTTAAAAGGTTTTGTCTTTGATAAAAAAAGACAAGATGAATTTTATCAATATTCTGTTTATTTACCGGAAATAAAAATGATAAATCGCGTTACAACTACCGAAGATTTGATAAATCTCTCCACATATAATTTTCAAATCTATATTTTTATGGATGAAATAAAATTAAAACAAAAAATTAGAATTCTATTGATTAAATAAAAATATTAAAATATTAAAATATTAAAATATTAAAATATTTTAATATTTTTTTTAATATATATGAGTGAAGAATTGGTTTGGCACGAACAACAGG
>Ga0115560_1001923_pt1 | contig 14108 bp, 14 predicted proteins | sample COGITO_mtgs_1105_5_FD_87278 | JGI IMG/M metagenome (GOLD analysis project Ga0115560, IMG submission 87278) | Pelagic marine microbial communities from North Sea - COGITO_mtgs_110509 | ecosystem: Environmental > Aquatic > Marine > Epipelagic | place: Germany:Helgoland, sampling site Kabeltonne... | reverse complement strand
GAAATTATGTGGTGTCTGTTACCAATTCAAATTTTATACGAAGTATATTATTATAAAAAAAATCAAAATGCAGAATCAATTGTTTGATAATAAAGCATTTTACCGTCTAAATCTAGACGGTAATATGCTATTTTGTTTGCTTCGTCGCAGAGCGCCGTTTAAATTAACTATTTAAACAAATTTGATTCATCAAATGTCAACCTTTTTAACACATGTCGAACCTTCAACACATGTCAAACCCGCCAAGCGTCAGAAACCTGATCCATTGGGATTTAAATCCAGCAGCAAGGTCCCTATGTGTTACTTTTCCAATTTCTTCGGTGGGGCGGAATTCACATTCATGTCGTTGCGTACAAATAACATGCGTTTGAAACATTTGTATGAAATATTGAGAGATAAGGATTGGGATTCTCCACAAGGTTATAAAGAGTTTAAAGAAATTCGTGTTGTGTTTGGGGGTAAAAACACCGAACATTATCGTAAAGGTGACAGAACAGCGGCGGGCCTGTTGGCAAAACTGATCTCGGGCTGTTGGAGAAAAACTATGAAGAAACGCTTGAAGGCTGTGAACGAACTGGCCGCACGGTACAATGCTGTGAATGAAGATGGCGAACAACAAAAGATACTCGCTTCTGATTTTTCCAAAAATAATGTCGTCAATGAAGATGGCACCATCACTATCAGAGACGACAATGCTTCCGATAAACAAGAGTGGATGAGGAAAGCACTTCGTCGAAAATATGCACAACCCTATTTCCGTGACTTGCTGTTAACCTGGGCAGACGGTATCTATGAAATAAAAGGCGGTCGCGATACAGCATTGTGGTGCGGTAATGAGTACACAGTCGGGACAGATGGTGAACCAACCGCGGGTCTATTGATGCATTGTTTAAAGGAAACGAAAGCCTTGTACCAGCAAGGCGAGACAAAAGAAGATCTATAATTGTAGTGTCGAATAGCTCGTGACTTTAAGACATGTGGATAGAGGTGGTGTTCGTTCGTTTTGGGGATGTTCAGACAAAGGTGGTGGGAATAAGTTTGGTAAACTACTCATGGAACTAAGAGATAATAATAGAAAATGATATATAAAGCCGCTGATAGTTTTTAGTGTTTATTCGTCTTCTAGTGTTTTGAACCCCATTCTAGTAGCTTCTATGGCGGCTTCTTGTGCCAACTGTGTGGCTTTTGCGGCGGCAGCTTGTTTCTGTGCAAAATTTTTGAACAGAGAGACTTCAGACGGGGTCACACCGTATTCTGCCACTGTCTTTAAGGCGAGTGCTGCGGCTCCGTCAGAAACCAAATTTTCGTAGCGAACACGCCAAGATTTTGAACGGCCTCGTTCTTCAGCGTTTTGGCGTTTAAGTTCGTCAATACTTGCGATTTGTTGTTGAATGGTCGCCGTTTGGACGTCAGAAAGGTTCTTGAGGTTGTCTACTTCCTCTTGGTGATGTTTGAAAGTTGTTTCTGCGGTCTCTTCGAATCCAGTGACCATCGTAATATAATCGGCTCTGAGTCCATCAATTTTTTTTTCGTTTTCTTCGTTAAGACTTGCGATTTGTTGTTGATTGGTCGCCGTTTGGACGTCAGAAAGATTCTTGAGGTTGTCTACTTCCTTCTGGTGCGTTTTTAAAGTTATGTTGGTGGTCTCTTTGAGTTCATCGATATTCGACGAAACATTTCGATAAGCAATTTTGTATTGGTTATGTTTTTCTTTTTCTTCGGTGTAGAGTTCTTTATATCGATTCAATTGTTGCGTACGCGTTTCGAGGTCGTCAGTAAGTTCAGTGACTTGTTCTGCAAGCTTAGAGGCGTTCCATGCTTTGCTGACGTACGTCCATTGGTTGGGTGTAATGCGTTGGCGTTTATTGTTACTCATTTGGCCGCTTCGCTAATTGACTAGTTTATTTAATTTAAACCAATTGCCGCACGGCCATCAAATTATTTTTGGCCGCTTCTACATCGGGACTGTGTTCGCTGAAAATAACTACATATAGATTTGTTTATAGTTAAATGTTTTCTAGAAAAGAGTGGCGATATATCGAACATTTAAAATCTCTGAGTCGTGATGACTATGGTCGCATGTGGGAAGCGTCCAACCATATCAATGGATTCTTAATTCATTTGCCCTGGTGGGCAAAAGATAACCAACTCGAGAAAACGTGCCAACTGTACCAAGTTGATTCAAAAGGCCAACTGTTTTTGTTGTGTATCATGCACGTTCGCAAAATAAAGACGTCTATAGATTCAATCAGCATTTTATATACGACAGATGCTCGACATGCACGCCTCAACTGTTATAGGGTTCCGAAGTGGCGATGGGGACGCGTCGGTCTTATGTCGATTTCCCCATTCGGCGACGCACACGTTCTTCCAACGATGCCCGGACAACCTCCGCCTCCGCTCCATCCCAATGTGTCCCGTCCTGACGTTGACGTTGACCCTTCGATTGACGAAAAAACAACAAATAGACGATAACAATGAGGAGGAGTGGTATAGCAATAATAACGATTGACATTTTTTTTTGTTATATATGACTCGTTTGTTTCAGATTTCATATATGTGTAACTGATTCAGAACAGGGTATTTATATTGATGCCGTCATTGACATATGACGGATTTGTCGATGTCAATGATGGTTGACCGTACACCGACTGTCACAGAGCGCCAAAAAGATTGGACGATTAGACCATCCTTACCAGTGACATGGATACCCGACGAACGTGTCAAACGATGTTTCGGATGTGGTACGACATTTTCAACGTTTCGGCGCAAACATCATTGTCGGTCGTGTGGTCGTGTTTTTTGTTCAGCCTGTACTGCGTATCGAGAACTTATTCCGTCTTATTATTTCAGTTTTTCAGGTATTCAACCAAACCAAACCCAACGAACATGCGCGGCATGTACTCAGAATCTGAAGCGTGCAGCTGAAGTAGAACACCTGATTCGTATGTTGAGTTTACTACCCGTGTTATTCGAGGAATTATTTGTGGTGCGTTTAATCAACAAACAATGGAATTATGCGACCAACACTATGTTGAGCATTTTTCGCGGGCTTCAATATAAATTATCCTGTCAGGAATATTCAAACCTCGAGTGTGATTTTTTAAAGTCACACTATAAGGAATTTTATGGACATGTAATATGGCAAATCCACACTGTCGTCAGTTTTCATCAAAAACAACATCGACCCTGTAAAAACGAGGAAGTCTATCAATTATCATGTCGGCGTCTAATGTGCTCCCGTATTTGCCATTCCGGTTTATCGGTCGAAGACATTCTCCGATTAGGAACAACGGGCTGTTTTGAGGAAGCCTCGACCAGGGCGTGGGTCATTGACGCATGGAAACGCATGACACCAGAATCCCTTTTAAAAATGATGCCTTGGTGGGTTTATTTTGGGTGTCGATTTACAGACCTCTTTAAAAAAGGTCTCATTCCTCTGTGTGCAAAACGAATAGACCTGACGTATGCTCTCTGGTTTGAATGTGAATTACAAAAAGCATTAAGAACAGTACATACACTCGAAAAGGTGCAAAAACGTTTACAAAAACAAATTCCAGCGGTAACAAATGGAGAGTTATTCATGTCGCGTAATTTAGTGCGGTGTTTTCGTAATATCATTACATCCGTTTCAAAAGAACGCAGAGGCATGTTGACCTCAACATTTTTTCAAGAGTATGGACCAGCGCGCTTACCTTGGAATACCGACATCGTCGTCGTCAAAATGACGGTCACCAAACAACTCACCTCCTCATCAAAGCCATTTATATTGCAAATGACAACGAAGGAGGGACCTTTTTACAATGTATTGTTGAAACAAGAAGATGTACGTACGGACCGTCTAGCGATGACCATGGGCTATTGGATTAATAATTTGACCGTTTCGTCTTCGTCTTCGTCTTCGTGCAAAGTATATACGTATGACGTGTTTCCAATCAACTCAGCGAGCGGCGTCGTGCAAATGATTCCTGCGACAACAACTCTCTACGATATACAAAAGTCGTCCACAACGTTACTTAACTATATCATGTCTTGTAATGAATCATTACCTGTGAAAACATTAAGACAGCGAGTTATTTCTTCGACCGCGGGTGCCTGTTTATTGGCCTTTACAATGGGACTAGGAGACCGACATTTAGAAAATATTTTAGTGTGTTCTGATGCACATTTGGTCCATGTTGATTTTGGATTTGTACTCGGGGACGATCCGAAACATGCGCATACACCCATGCGTATTACAGAAGACATGATTGACGCTATGGGTGGGAAACAGTCCAGTACGTTCGTGTCTTTTGTAAAACTCACACAACAAGGATATGCGGCAATGCGATTGCATACCTCCTTTTGGTATCATTTGTTATCTGCTGAATTTTTCATTTTTGGCGATAAACGACACCACTGGAAACGTGTTCGCGACCACGTGTTGGACAGATTTGTACCAGGTGAGTGGAATGACCAAGCATCTTTACAAATCGAGTCAGTGGTACAACAAGCGGCCAAATCATCGTGGTATCAATCCTTTCTAGATTTAACACATACAGCGTCTAATCAAATGGGTGGAATTTTTCAGATGGACCTATAAAAGCGAGTACAGTCGGTTTAATGTCTGTATTGACAAAACAAAAAATTACATTTTATGAAGCACCCTTGGGAATTTCATCAAGTAAAGTAACAATAGAAGGGTCCTGGTCCCCTTCACAATTTGTAGGTCATATGAGCACAAAGCCGCTGATTCAGATGCGGTTACATACATGGAAACAACAATACATGTCAACAATAGCCTCTGTATGTCTAGATTGGGTTGTGATAAACGCCAATGGTACTACAAAAAATATTCTAATGCTCAAATTGTCGGACAAAACATTTGCTGCGTATTTACAAGAGGAAACATTTATGCAGTACATACAACAAGTACTGGATAATGCAAATATTTACAATGTACATAATTCTTTTAACAACTACACCCTGGCGACTTGACAGTCGGTTGGGCCGGCAACGCAGGCAACGAAGGTGACAACCAGTCAGCTTGATGTACCACTACAGCATCTTTTATTTTAGAAAACAAATTTTCAATTCCCTCGCCAGAAATGGCAGACGTATAAATATGGTCAAAGCCATGCTCTTTTATCCAAGAAGTAATAATTGTCGATGCAAACGGGTGTACATCTGTTTTATTAGAAACAACCACAACGACTGACTCGTGGCGTTGAGGTGTTTTATCTTCAATTTCTTTATACCATTTCTGTAATTTCACTGGTGAGTCGTCTTGAATGTCATGCACTAGGACAAACACATGACCACGGGAAAAATAAGAAGATGTGATGGACGCAAATCGCTCTTGACCACATGTATCCCAGATTGACATTTGTATGGTATCGATTTCAATGGGGATAAAATCAACAGCTATGGTAGATGTTGTAGCGGCAGATTTATTTATAAATCGTCGAATAATTGACGTTTTTCCAGCGCCCACACTACCTACAAAAACAACATTGTAACGCATATTATAACACACCTAAATAATTATATAGTCGCTGACGAGTTTATTTTTTTTTACCTATAAACTAGATTCTAAACACAACATATGGATTTGATTCTAGACTTGTCGGACTCATCTATTCAGAAACTTCACTTACAAGAATTGAAAAATATTTTAGTAGCAAATGACACGGGAACAGGAACAGAAACGAAGAGGGATGAGAATGAGCAGAAGACATCGCAGACATTGAAACAGTTGTTAAGTGCACAAAGTAAAGGTGATTTAAGCAGCTTTTTACTTAAATCACTACCCTTGAATACCATCCCATACCATTATTTGGACGAGTTGCCCGAAAATATCAACGTATGCTTGCCTGTTCAAAAAAACACCAAACGCTCGAGTTTCGTCACAACATGCTTACGGACTGGTACCGCGTACATCGTCTCTAGACACCAAGAGTCAGGTTCGTACGCCGATGTTTTCACAATGGTCGCCTACAATGGTCACCTTTCCGTTATAAAAACAATGGAAGAACTAGATGCTGGTCTGTACGAAATTGTCACACAAATGTATTTGTCCGAACAAGTTCAAAAAATCAAGCTCGACCTACAAATAGCCAAAGACAGAGAAAAACAACAACGTAAAGAAGGACTTCCGGAGAATCAAATTCAAAAAGTATCATCAGAACAAATGAATAAAGGTGGTGTTTACAAGAACATCAAAGTCCCTTCAGTATTGTTTTTGCAACAGAAGGAAAAACATTACGTAAAAGCGCCCTTCTTCGATAAAAATAAAAAACAATGGACCAAACAACTATTCACAGGTGTTATCAAGACAGATAATCGTGATGGAACGTTTGATGTTAAATTTGATTCACATTTCCTACGACAAAATGTTCCCGCATACAAAATCAGCTATCAAACGAAACATCTGATAGATTTTGGCATGGAAAAGGCCACAGGCCTTCAAATAACACACATAGATAGCCACAAAGATAAACTTATCGCGCTGGCACACATTTGCAAAGCATTGTGGCATCTCCAACGCGACTATCAATTCATGCATCGTGATTTATCGAGCGCTAACGTCTTGTACGATGAAAAAAACAATAACGTGACATTTATTGATTTTGGATTTTCGTGCGTAAATCCAAAGAAACAGAAAAACGCTTGGCAAGGACCGCAAACATTTTTTAAACAACACGACACAATTGAAACGCGTGCGTCCACTTGTACAAATAAGTCATTCGATTTATGTACGCTTATTGCCCACTTAGCACATGGTGGATTAGAATGGTTTCAAAAAGAAACCAAAGACATGAAAGAAGAAATGAAAATAGTTATTGACGCTTCAACTAAAGAGTTTGCTAAACAAGAATTGCGTCTGCCAACCACTCCAATGGACCCTGAAGAATCGCCAGAAGACGCTGCTCGTGATAGAGACCAATATACAGCGATTGATAAGCCCGACTGGTTACCAGGCAATTTATTAACGGGTACGCAAAAAAACTACCATTGGTGGTTGTACAATTTAATGGAATTTCCCGTCGAAAAGTGGTTTCCAGAAAATTTGTTGACGCGCGTCTTGGAAGAAATTGACTTCAAAGAATGGTTTGCAATTCGAAGAAATTGGACAACCATTTTTGATGCATCTATGCCAAAAAACATCAGAATGAATGTTTTGGACAACGAATTAAATAATAAAAAGGGGGTCTTGGTGAAACTTTGCCGCTCCACGACGTTAAAAATTAGATTTGATGGTGAATTGATAACAGAAATAGTATTAGCGTCAAATTGTAGACGCATAAAATAACGTTTTTTGGCTACAATTTTTGGCCGTGAAGCTAATTTTGTTGTTCGTCCTTGTGGCACATGCAGCATGAGAGCTTGCACTTGGCCCGTGGCGCGAAGCTCGCCACTGTTTCTGGCGCTTCGGATTTGTTTTTTTTTTTATACCTTCTTCCGACGATAGCAGTGTTAGCAGCTCATTCATATTAATGATAGTTAGTATCATTTCTCGTCCAATCATTATTCTCCCACTTCCAGAACGTCCAGAAACCATAGTGAGAATGAGAACGGTCTTCTAGGTCCTCCTCCATGAATGTGAACGGGAAGTATTTTGACAAGGGACCTGCCCCTTTTTTCTTACATGTTATAAATTTTTTTATACCTTCTTCCGACGATAGCAGTGTTAGCAGCTCATTCATATTAATTAGGGCAAGTTTCATCTCCGCTACAGTCATGTGCGCGCCCAGCGTGAAATTACGCACGGAGTCCTCTATCCATTGATCCCATCTCGGAAATTTTTTCACGAGCAATTTTTTCACGAGCTTCACAACCCACGCCTCAGCAGCGGCAGCCTCAACTCGTGATGTTAAATCATCACGAGTTTTTTGAAATTTGTTGATTAGTTTTGCAGCGATTGGTTCAGCAGAAAAAAACGTATGAAATTGTGACATTTAGTAAACTATATAAACGTTTAAATAGGGTTAAAATTTAAAAATTTTTCTTCACATATTTATCTAAAGGCACTACCAGTTGTCCATTCGTGTCAAGTTTAAAACTTGACACAGGTTTAACCGGAATCTGCTGGATTTTTTGTTTCACGCTGTAGAATATTGACTGTGTTTTTTTGCTTTATGTCTAAGGCCTATTGTCTAAGGCCTCAAAACAGCCCTGAGATTATTTTCAAGAGCGATTCCTCTTCCTCCTCGACTGGAACGGTCGTTGTTGTCGCTCCCTTAAATGTTCTGTCCGTTCTCTTATCTACAAGCGAATCCAGCGTGGTCAGTTTCTTGCACAGTGAAGGATGGACGTAGGTGTCAAGTGTATCGGTGCCAAGCAGGTAGTAAATGTCGCATTTCTCGGTTTGTGATATGCGGTGAATCATATCTTCAGCCTGAATCATACAACCCGGTACCCAATAAAGCTCGCCAAAAACACATTCCGACACGCGCGTCAGTGTAACGCCCGTCCCTGCCGCCATAATCGATAAAATGGCAATTCTAATGGTGTCGTCTTTTTGAAAGTTTTCCACGTTCGCTTGGCGCGTTTTGGCCGGCGTCGAGCCATCAATACGCATGTAATTGTACTTGTCGGCCACCGCTTCCTCCACAGCATTCAAGACCACCTGATGGTAGGCGAAAAATATAAACGAACGTCCCTCTTCAAGAGCGGCAATCACCCACCGAGCAATTGCCTCGCATTTCGCTAACGACGTGGCTACAAATAACTGTGAGATGGTTTTCTGACGCTCGAACATCTGAAGACGCTGCTGTTCAGAGCCGGACGGTAACTTATATAACGTTTCGTTCAATTTTTTCCACTGACGAAAACCGGCTTTTACATCGCCCAGCAAATCGGTTTTCACCTCCAACCATATAGTGTGTCGCGTCTTTGGTGGCAATTGCGTGAGGACGTCACGTTTCAGACGTCTGACCATAAAACCCTTTCGCAACACCCAGTTCAGCTCATAATCTAAACTAGAGCCGCGGTCGTCGTAGCCAAAGGGCGTAGGCTTCCCGTCACAATAACGCTTGGCGTACGAGGAGTAATTCTTCACATACGATGGCCTCAACATCATCAATTGTGAAAACAATTCAATGGGACGATTGAGAGCAGGTGTTCCAGTCACAAGCATGGCAAATTTGGCCGATTTTACCAATGGTGTGCACGCTTTGGTGCGCTTCGTCTTACGAGACTTAACGTAGTGTGATTCATCGCAGACAACAACGTCAAAGACGCCGGTGGGTATCTTGAGGGCCGCTAACATATCGTACGACACAATACACGCCTCGCCTACGAGCGTTTCCTTGCCTTTTTTGACCAATTGTCCGTCGATATTGAGCCATTCTTTCAGTGCATGTGTCCATTGGTAGCGCAAATACGACGGACAAATGACCAGAACACGCGCTGGAAGACAGTGAGCAATAAAAGCGAGCGCTTGTCTCGTCTTGCCAAGTCCCATGTCGTCAGCCAACAAACATCGACCACCGTATTTATCAAACGCTTGTTCGACACCCTCCTTTTGGTACTCGAACAAGGGCTCCCACAACGCTGGTGGTATTTTCGTGACATCGAACGTTGGCGTTACCACTCGTCGACGTACTTGCCACACATAGGACGGAATGGCGTCGACCGTAAAGTTGTCACTGGCCGAAACAAGTGTGCGCACATCAACGGCAGCCATGTCAAAGGTTTTGCGCTTGTCATCGACGTGACACAATTTCTTTAAGTCAGAGACGTCTTTGTTCGACATTTTGTGCATTTTGACGCGCACGGTGGCGTCATTGACCACAGAAAGTTGTATGTTTTTCTTGGGAGGTTGTTTACGACAGAAACGTGGCATGATTCTTTACAAAATAGTAGGAGTAAATATATAAATTAGATTATTCGTAACGTTGGTGATTATTATCAATTATATTCAACATATTCTTTTTATCAAATTAATCCGAAACAAAGAATGAACCATTCACTCCTTCCTCCACATTCTATTGTCATGAATCTCTCATCAAATCATTCGTCAGTGTCTACAGACGGTGGTACTTCACCTGTTCTCGGTCACATTCACCAGTTAATAATAATCGCAGTCGCATTGATTTTTTGTATATGTTCTCTATACACATTGATCTATTGTATAGAGACAACGGACGACCGACGACGACGAGGACGACGACGACTCACTGTAACACCTTCAAATTGTTGAACATGGTTGTCTAGCCAATTAGCGAAGCGTTAATAATCACCACGATGTCCCCACTCCAGGCTGTATTTGACGACTGGCGGGCTGACGTTTATTTTTGGCAAAATTTTGTTGACCACATCCCTGTTCTTCTTGTCCATAAAATGGTCACGCGCAATGGCGTCGTGAACACTGTACCAAGCACCATTGCGCGTCTCTTGGCGGGCCTTTTCTTTATCACCGTCGTCAACATTGATATCGGGAATTTTTTTGAACCATGAGTGCGGGCAACGCCAGCCGGCGAACCCTTTAGGACGACGGTCTGCATCTGCACTCTCCCAGGTGTCTTCCATATTCTTTTTATCCATTACCGTCTCGAAGATGGCCACGGTTGAATATTCGTTAGTCCTACTTGAAAGGTATCGGTCAGCCCAACATTTGAATATTGCTTGGCCATCTTTGAGTACGAGTCCCGCTTCTTCGTCTGTTTCCTTTTTAAGTGTTTTGACAATTGTGGCGGATTCTTTTGTAGGGCCACCGTCGTTGCCTCCCATGACGAGCTCGTGGTAGTAGTGTCCAGCGATTTGTGCCGTGGTGCTCATGAGCATTTCATGCAGGTGGTTCAACTTTTCGTCGGAAACATTGAAGCTGAGGCCAGCGACCGCAGCACTGGCCTCAGCTTCATCTTCAAAGCAAAGTTTGGGAGCCCATTTCTTGCTCAACATATGCGCCAAGATGTAGCGCGCTTGCTCAGTGGCATCGTACGTTTTGCCGAGAAACGTCAGCGTGTTGGTAACAGTGTACACCTGATGGGGCGCACCTTTGAATGAGCCTCCCTTGGGGAAGAATTGCTCACCCCATCCAGCTTTTACCCCATCGGGCCAAAAGTGGCGGTCGCCCTCCATCAACCAGATGAGCAACGTCCCAGAAGGCTCGAAACACGTGATTACGTTCGCAATACCATTGACATCATACGGGGGGTTGTCCAGAGTGTCTTCTTTCGTTTCACCAGTGGTTTTGAGCGCGGCTTTCTTGACATGTTGGTGTAACATTGTTTTGTTGTTAAATGTTCTTTATATAGTTTGATTTTGCTATTTCACACTCCGACTTGCATGAAAATATAAACTTTTTAATTGGAATCAAATCTCAGAAAATATAAACTTTTTAATTGGAATCAAATTGGCGCTGCGCGACATCAAATCTCAGAAAATCTACAAGAATTTTAATTGGAATCAAATTGGCGCTGCGCGACATCAAATCTCAGATGCCGGCACACAATTTAAATAATCCTAAAATACTTTAGATAAATATATTTAACTGCTTATGGCAGAGACAACCATGTTTTCGCACGAACTACATTTGATGCGACTGGTACAACAGAAACAATACACAGATGCCATTTATTACGCGCGTCCGTACATGGACGAGTTCAATAATATTGGTAAAGACACGGTGCTTATGGCCATTTTTCACGTGCTTAATCGAAATAAAATCGTTGCAAAGCAGCACATTGTCCTTTGTCTACAACTCTATAAGAAAATTAATGTCGGTCCCACTCTTTATTCACAACCTTCTGTAACAAAACTGTTGGTCCGTTATCACTTAATTTAGTAATTAAACAATTCTTTTTTCCCAATGATTTACAAAATATCTTTAGCAGATGGGTCTGAACGTCCAGTCATAAATTGTATGGACCAATACAAAGCAATCATAAATGTTATCACCAAATCATCATTTCCCTGGTCCTTTCCCGAATAGACAACCTTTGGAATATTATAATCCTTGCCACGTGGTACCACTATTTTACTAAAGATGGAGAGCTGCTTGCGAAACATTTTTTTCACGCGCGCTTCCCGAGCATTGGCATCGCCATATGGATTGGCACACACAAATTGCGACGCATACCAGATTCCCTCGCCGGCGAATCTGTCGACCGCCGTGTTGGAGTACAACTCTTTGCGTTTGTGCGTCGTGATGACACCTGGTTCTCCCCGTTCCATGAGAGAACGACATTTTGGAATATCTTTCAACATATGGGACATGTGCGACGCCTCGTGGCCGAGATTCGATTCGGGGACAAAGATAATGAATGACGACACAAATTTTGCGCGTATGGCGCGGACATGTGTTTCAAGCAAATTACGAATCTCACCGTGGCCTTTCACTGCATGGGATTCCATTCCACAGATGGCGAAATTGTTGGCGTCTTGATACAATGAAACGATGGCCATTTGTGAAGAACCGCCACCATTGGGGTCGCACGCCACGAAGATAACACGTGGTGTTGTCTGTGATGTGTATGGTGGTCTACTAGTAAACATATCGAGCCAATTGTCTTGAAAGATAGCGTTCGAATCGTTGGTCGTCACACCCATCGATTCACGCAGCATATCTTCGGTGTTATCACCATAAATCTGTCGCACCATGTCTTGTTTCCCGCCCGACTTCCATTTGGGCAAGAGATGCTTCATATGGGTACATTTCTCGGGATGAGCAGATAATTTGCAGTCTTCACAGACCATGGAAATTTGAATCTGGTTAAACAGCTTTTCCCCTCCTTGGTCGACCATTTCAAACATCATTGAGTAAAAGTTGCTGGAATCTTGAGGTGTGGAAATGCAAATAAGGGCCGTCGTCTCAAGTTCTAATAACGGAACGATGACCTCGTGAAACATTTTGATTGGCATGAATGCTGCCTCTTCGAGGAGGATAAGGTCACCACCCACACCTCTCAACTTGTCTGACCCGGAGGGATAGGACGCCACCTTGCGGACATCATTGGCGCCTTCGCCGTAGTAATATAAAAACTCACCCTTCTTTTTACAACTGGATGCGTAATCCGTGCCCAACTCTTCGTCAATCAATTTGACAAATTCATACACTTTGTCAAGCATGGCATCCGAAGCACGTCGACCAGTGGAGAAAATACACAACTGAGCCTTTTCTACTGACAAAAAATAGCTGGCGACAAACATTGCCACGGCAGTTGTTTTGCCAAAGCGTCGGGGGGTCAGACAGAGACATTGTTGTTTCAGATTGGGCCATTCGTTCATGGATTTGATTTTGTCCATATCAACCTCTGGGTCATCTTTGTACAAGTGGAGAGCCACTGACTGTAAAAACGATTCATGAAATTGCTTTTGCATTTCTGAACGGTCGTACCCCTTGACATGGTCCAAAAAATGTCTTATTTTGGCCAAACGGACGTCACCGTAGTTTTTTTGTTTGGTCTTCACTTGATTTGTGACGGTTTCGTAATGGGTTTTCGGTTTGAGGGACACCAGTGAGTTGAGCATTTCTTTTTGGTAGTATTCGTAGGCACCTACAAGCAAAGGTCTGTAGGACACTCGTGATGAGTTGTTGACACGACGCTTTTTTGCGACGTGTTCTTCGTTCGAAGAAGAGTGCATTTCTTTAGAGAACGAAGGTTTTATAGTCCACTTTAAGACGTGACAACACAAGATACTATTGCATTTTCTTCATTAAAGTTCCACTGTATTTTGTGTTTTTGAAGTTTTTGTATGGTTTTTGAATCGGTAAGTATCAGATATTCAGAGTTAATTGCCAACCAATCTCCAACACAGTCAGATGGATTCGTTATAGATTCAGAAAAAACGTGATATTCTTTTCCTTTATGTTTTGCAAATTTATAATCCGTAAGAATTGTATTGGTTATCGTGGTTGTTGACATTGTTGGTTCCACACTAATACACAGTTATATGAGATCTACAACAGTTCAAATGGATTTATCAAAACTACAAGAATTTTAATTGGAAGTCGCAGAGCGCCTCAGAAAATCTACAAGAATTTTAATTGGAATAAGCACCTGCCGTGCGGCAATTGGAATCAAATCTCAGAAAAGAATTTTTTAAATCTCAACATTTTAATTGGAATAAGCACCTGCCGTGCGGCAATTGGAATCAAATTTAATTGGAATCAAATTTAATTG
>Ga0115560_1001916_pt1 | contig 14136 bp, 13 predicted proteins | sample COGITO_mtgs_1105_5_FD_87278 | JGI IMG/M metagenome (GOLD analysis project Ga0115560, IMG submission 87278) | Pelagic marine microbial communities from North Sea - COGITO_mtgs_110509 | ecosystem: Environmental > Aquatic > Marine > Epipelagic | place: Germany:Helgoland, sampling site Kabeltonne... | reverse complement strand
GCCTTTCGTCGGTAATTCCTCCGTCTTTCGCTTCGATGCCGGACCAAAGTCAGATTACATCTACCAAACTTTCCTCAAGGAAATGGCAAGTGCCGAAAACACTTCCATCTTTAACACAGAACAGGCGTTCCTGACCTACGCAATGAAAGAAGTCAACTGGTGGCCCAAAGAATGGATCCACAGCTACAAGTGGAACTGCCGCCCGCCATGTCCACTCAATCTCATTCAAGCTCCAAAAGAACCCAAAGAGTGTAAGATACTCGTCTTTCACGGTCGCCCAGATCCGGATCAAGCAATCGAAGGATTTATAGGGAAGCGTATTTACCACAATACGAAAGCAGCTCCCTGGATTGAACAACATTGGCAAGAATGAACCCGTAAAGTTCTTACCGAACACAGATATAGTCAATTGAATTCACAACCGCCTAATACAGCAGACGAGCAGTCATTCTGGGATCAGATTGATGCAATCTTAGTGATCAACCTGAAGCATCGTAAGGATCGGTGGGAAAAAATTACAAGTGAACTCAAGGTATTTGGAGTTGATGAAAAAGCGATTCGTATTGAAGCCATCGATGGTAAGGAGCTGCTTGGTTATAGTCAGAAACCATGGTTCACAAAAAGAACTCCTGAAAATGTAGCCAAGATGAAAGCGGGATCTGCTGGATGTTGCTTATCCCACAGAAAAGCGATCGAATTCGCCAAAGCACAAGGGTATAAACGCATTCTCCTCATGGAAGATGACGCCAGATTCAAAAAAGAATTCAATGATACCGCTGAAGATTTTTTAAGTCAGTTTCTCAGAAACATCAATCAGTGCGACATGTTGTATTTGGGTTTTTATCAAAAAACCTGTGTTCACGTTCCCACCCAAAAGACTGATCAAGATGGTCTGGACTATCAAATTTGGAGAATACGTGGGCCGCTCATGCTTCACGCAACCATAATCGATCAACGTGTATACGACAAACTACTCGCGGGACTACCTACAACAAACAACATCTGGTCATGGATGACTTATTGGGGCTCGATTGACTCATGGATTCAAAATAAGCTTGGAAGGCAAGCAGATGTTCACATTTATGGCTGCAGACCTAATTTAGTCGTGCAACACGCCAATTATTCGGACATCTGCGGCAGAATGCTTAGCGTGGAAGAAAGTGAGGGTATTCATCGTGAATCAAAATTAATCCCTATATCGGAAGATCAATTTAGTCGGTCTATTCAACGCTCATTCTTAAAAATAATTCAACAAACACTCAAAAGAACCAGCCGAGTTGTTAGATCTTATTTTTTTGGATACAGCAAAACCTGATTAACCCACTTATCGAATTTTGCAGCATATCAAGGTCAAGATAATCGCACGCGGACAGCCTAGCCATGCCTGGAAATCTCAAATGCCAAGCAATAGCCACTGTTGGGGCGAATGCCTATTTATATTCGAGCGCAGTTGTGAAGATTATGACTGGTTGGTAGTGATCGATGATTTATCTCGAGGGCATACTTCACAGCCCGAAGTAATCAACTGTGCCGATCAGCACACCCTATTGGTCACCACTGAGCCCCCCTCCATTACTCGATACGGGCGATCTTTTGCCGAACAATTCGAACATGTTTTGACCAGTCAAAGCGAGCGGGCGCTTCCACACCCTAACAGGCTTCATTCACATACTGGCAATCTTTGGTTCAACGGGCACTCATACGATGAAATTGTTGCTCATGGCATACCGAAAAAAAACGCCCTCCTCTCCACTGTTTGCTCCTCAAAACAACAGAACCACACAATCCATAAAAATCGCTATGATTTCACATATTGGCTCAAGCAAAAGTTACCCGAACTTGATATTTTTGGGCATGGCGTTCGCTTTGTTCAAAACAAATACGAGGCGATGGACGCCTATCGTTATCATCTCGCCATAGAAAACTACATTGGCCCTCACCACTGGACTGAAAAATTGTCTGACCCCTACCTAAGCGGCGCAGTGCCCATTTACTATGGTTGCCCCAATATCGATGAATATTTCCCCAAAGATAGTTATATCGCCATCAATATCAACAATCGTGAAGAAGCATATGATACCATCAAATCATACATTACAGATCCAAAAGACTATGAAAGCAGGCTCGATGCTCTCAGAGAAGCTCAGCGCTTAATTCTCAACGAATACAACCTACTAGCCATGCTAGATCAAATGATCTCCTCGCACTATTCACCAACCCGCAAGACGTCAGGAAGATTGATCTATAACCGCAAACAAATGAGATATCGTCACCCGCGAGATTTAATAAGTCACATATACTGGGGTGCGAAAAGACACTTAAATACTCAAATACAGCGAGATGACTGACACTCAAAAAAATAACGATCAAATGCCTACGCACTCCTTTAAGGCCTATGTCATCAATTTAAGAGATGCCTCTGAACGCTGGGCTCATATGAAAAAGACCCTCGACGAGGTGGGCTTGGCACATACTCGCATTGAAGCCGTTCTGGGCAAGAATCTAGAGGAGCCCATTGATGAGTTCAACGAGCGACGCTTCAACGTCTTAACGGGAAAGCATAAAAACTACGGCGAAATAGGATGCTACCTGAGCCACATCAAAGCCCTTACCGAATTCCTTAAATCCAATTCGGATTACGCACTTATCTTGGAGGATGATGTGAATCTGCCAGTCCACCTACCAAAACTAATTGATGAAGCTATCGCGCGCAGCCAACACTGGGATCTTCTTCGCCTCAGCTCTTCGAGAGATGGCGAATACCTAAAGATTGTAAATATGAGTTTTAATTCAGAGCTCGTCTACAATACCAAGGTATTAAAAAACACCGGAGCTTACGTTATCAACCGCAAAGCCGCGCAGGCCTGCGTCGATAAAATGCTACCCATGTGTCTTCCTTACGACGTCGCACTTGATCGCGACTGGGACTTCGGTTTCAAAACCGCATGTATTATACCTTTCCCTGTAGCCTGTGAGGATTTTGCCACGCAGATCAACAAGGCAAAACGTATCCGCCGCTACCGTAGCACAACCTTTCATCTATTCCATATCCTGACTCGCTATCAGCGCTTTAAACACCGTAAAAGATATGCCCGTGAAGCTGGGGCCATCTAGGCCATGAATGCAAAACCTAAAAAACGTATCGCAATCGTTGACTGCGGAAGCCCTCCTCATGCCGCTCAGGCGCTGCTTAATCTAATCAATGAGGATTATGACATTGAGATCACCGATGACTTCAATGCCGATTATGTTATTCACTCATGCATGGGCTACAAGGTTCTAAAGTATCCAGGGATACGCATCTACGTTTGTGGAGAATGCGTCTCCCCTAACTTCAATACCAGTGACTATGCTGCGGCTTTCGATCGTATGATTTATGGCGACCGGAATCATTGGTTCCCACTCATCAAGCTCTATGTAGATGCTTACGCAGCCCTAAAAAATCCCCGTCCACCTGCAGATGAAATCATCAATCAAAAATCAGATTTTTGTGCTTATGTCATGTCCAACACCAAGAACAGCTCAGATGAGAGAGTCAAAATCTTCGACTTGCTTAATGCATACAAAACTGTCAGCTCAGGTGGTAAGTGGCGAAACAATGTGGGAGGCCCTGTAGCCAACAAATTAGAATTTCAAATTAAACACAAATTTGCCATCGCCTTTGAAAACAATTCTCACCCCGGATATTTGACTGAAAAATTTGCCGAAGCAGCTCAGGCTGGGGCCATCCCCATCTACTGGGGTGACCCCGAGATTGGAAATTATTTCAACAGCAAGGCATTTATTAATTGTCACGACTACCCGAGCCTCGATGCTGCCGTTGCACGCGTAATCGAAATTGACCAAGATGAGACACTTTATCGAACAATGCTCAACGAGCCATGGTTTAAATGCAAACTTGAACCGAATGAACTACAAACGAAGGTAATCCAAAAATTCTTGATCAACATTTTCAACCAGCCTAAAGAAGCGGCCTATCGACGCAATCGAAGCCGCTGGGGTATCAAATATGAACGAGAACTAAAAAATGCACTATTCCACCCAGTGATAAACCTCTTACGACAGGTCAAAAAAAGTAAAATTAATTTAGTCAGAAATAAAACATCGTAAGGGACGTAGACCAAGCAGAAATAAAAGACGGCTTTTAAACCATCCAATGTATGGTTTTCTAATTTGAATGATAGATCTATATAAAGCTCCCTCTATCATCATCTCAATTTTCTTCCAATAACCTGGAGTATGCTGATCAGGATATTTTTTTCGAAAACTCCGCAAATCTGACATTGCTAATGCCCGCGTAAAGAACACCTGACCTTCAAAATCTGATCTTGAGACACCAGCACAAATATTTTTTGCATGCTGCCGATAGAGAACAAACTTGTTAACAGTAAACCCGGCACCTAAGCCTGCAATCAAACACCGGTTTGCCAAAACAACATCTTCAGCGATAACTCCCTCAGGAATTGGACCAAAGAGAGAAAAAAGCTTTCGATTCCACATAGCTACCGCGCCAGGCGTCCCAACCAACTTCCCGCGACTAAACAATTCAAACCAATCTTCACTGCCACCGCGCAAAACATATCCGTCTTTAGAGTGCTTTGGTTGCCAATCTCCTGCATCATTAAAAGTATCAGTAAATGGGTGGTAGCGTCCAATAACACAACCCAACTCTCCTTCACGCCTTAAGACATCAACAGAATGACTAACACGACCAGGCAATGAGATATCATCACCTGCCGCCATCACAATGTAGTCACCAGAAGTAAGACTACCAGCATAGTGGACATGAGGGCCAATCCCCATGTTGCAATCGTTTCTATTTAGAAGTAAGCGGTGTGGACCGGAGTAGCTGTTATAAGCCTCTGACATCAACTCATAAGTTTTGTCTGTTGAGCAATCATCCGACAGCAGTATCTCAAGATTCTCATAGTCTTGCGATAAGATAGAGTCAATCGATTCGCGAACCAATGACTCTTGGTTGAATGCCAAAAGAACTAAGGAAATCTTTGGCGATGTAACACTCAAAAAAGAACTCACACTACAAAAATTAGAACTCCAAAGAAAAGATGTAAACTTCAAAAAACGATTAACATCTCAATAAAGTCTATTGAATCGCCTGGTTCAATACCTACGCAATTACTCCACCATGTTAGTCAATGCAAGCTCAAGCTCCTTCAAATCAATTTCGTAATCAGCCGCATAAACATCACTGGTTGATTTACTAGACGATCCATAGAGTGAATAAAGTAAATCCGCTTGAGCCAAATGAGCTAGATCGGAAAAAAAGGAGAACGACGAAGTAAACTGATCCATCCAACGCAAGCATCGGAAATCAAAGAAATTAGAGACGTTGCTATACCACATTAATAATAATTTTTTCTCTTCCCTTATAATTACATCTGTAAAATTTAAGCTTAAAATTAAAAGTTTAATATTGCTTCTGATACAATGTGATTGCTTTCAGAACTAAAGATAGGACTGGCAGGAAGACTTAGCACCTCACGATGAATTGCCTCAGTAAGGGGCAAGCTTTGCTCGCCAAGCTCTGGATAAGCGGCCTGCCGATGAGGCGGAACAGGATAGTGAATCACGGTTTCAATCCCATACTTCATTAAATGCTTCACCAGTTCATCTCGTCGTGCTGTGCGTACGACGAAGAGATGCCAAGCAGGGACACCGTAGTCGGCAACGTAAGGCACGGTGAGGTCTGATGGCTGAGAACTCAAAGCTGAAAGATAGGCATTGGCAACTTTACGACGTTTTCCTGTATCAGCATCAAGGTGTGCTAATTTCACCCGAAGCACCGCCGCTTGAACTTCATCCAAACGGCTATTCATCCCTTGATATTTATTATGATACTTTTCGTGAGAGCCGTAATTACGTAACGCAGAAATTACTTCAGCCAATTGGCTATCACCGGTCGTCACCGCACCTCCATCACCCAGCGCTCCCAAATTTTTACCAGGATAAAAACTGAAACCTGCCGCATCACCGAGTGAGCCTGCCTTGCTACCTCGGTAAGTCGCCCCATGCGCTTGCGCAGCATCTTCGATGACCTTTAATCCATGCTTCTTGGCAATCTTACAGATCGGGTCTATATCAGCACACTGCCCATACAGATGAACCGCAATGATAGCCTTAGTCTTTTCGGTGATCGCTGCCTCAATTAGACTCGGATCAAGATTGTAAGTTCGCTCATCGGGCTCGACTAAAACAGGTTTTAGCCCAGCACGGCTGATAGCAAGGATCGAAGCAATATAGGTATTCGCAGGAACAATGACTTCATCGCCCTCAGTCATGTGTCCCAATTCCCGATAGCCCATAATAATTAAAATCAAAGCGTCCAACCCATTTGCAACCCCAAGACAATGATCCACCTGGCAGTATTTAGCAAACTCACTCTCAAAGGCTGCTCCCTCCTTACCTAATAAATACCAACCAGAGTCCAAAACGCGCTTAATCGCAGCATCGATCTCAGAGCGATACTGCTCATTTACGGCTTTTAGATCCAAAAATTTTATCATTGGTTTACCCATTCTTTAAACTCCTTATAATCACGGATGTAGTCGGCTTCTTCATAATGCTGATCAGCCAACACCAGTAACACACAATCCGAACTAAAGTTCCTCATCACTCGCCACACACCCGGGCCAATCAAGACCCCCTTTTGTGCCGAATCCAAAAGCACTGAAGTTTCGCATTCCCCATCATCGAGCACCATCTCACAAGATCCGGCAACTGCTACGGCCACTTGGTTCAAAGCCTTGTGTGCATGAAAGCCACGTTCCACACCTTCTTTGGTAGCAAATATATAGTATACCCGACGGACTTTAAACGGCACCGACTTCTCGGCTTCAACAGCGATTAAGCTGCCCCGCTCATCCCCTAGAGGTTTAAAGTTAATGAGTGTTGGTGTCATTCATTTATATCCCTAGCAGGATTCCCTACAACTGTAATTCCTGCTCCGACCGAGCGGGTGACTACTGCGCCTGCTCCAACCATAGCACCCTCAGCTATTTCAATGCCTGGTGAAATTGTGGCATTTGCTCCTATTGAAGCACCTTTACGAATCATCGTTTGATTGAAGACATTAGGATATTCCTTGGACCTAGGATACTTATCATTGGTAAAGGTAACATTGGGTCCTATAAAGACGTCATCTTCTATCCGTAGGCCATCCCACAATTGTACCCCACTCTTTATGGTAACACGTTTACCAAGGACCACGTCATTCTCAATGAAGCAGTGCGAACAAATGTTACATTCATCACCAATTTGAGCCAGTGGTAATACGACGCAAAACTGCCAAATAGAAGTTCCCGCACCAATCATGGTTGATTGCACATCTGACAAGGGGTGTATGTTTGTATTTGGTGTCATTTACTCAGCAATTCGTTTCAGATATGATCCATAACCCGACTTTTCAAACTTAGCTGCAAGCCTAAGTAGTTGCTCGCGATCAATAAATTTCGAGTAATAAGCAACTTCTTCAATACAGCCTATCTTGGTATCTTGTCGCTCTTCAATTACACGCACAAAAGTCGAGGCTTCGTTAAGCGAGGCGAAGGTACCCGTATCCAGCCACGCAATACCCCGATTGAATACTCCAACCTTGAGTTGATTACGCTGTAAATATACCTGATTAATAGTAGTAATCTCATATTCACCACGTAAGGAAGGTTGAATAGTCTGCGCTATTCCAACTACGTCGTTATCATAGAAATAAAGTCCTGGAACCGCGTAATTAGATTTTGGTGCAAGAGGCTTCTCCTCAATCGAGACAGCGTGCATCGTATCATCAAACTCAACCACACCATACCGTTCAGGATCATATACAGGAGCAGCAAACACGACTGCACCATCTGGATCCGTATGAGTACGCACCAATTCTCCAAAGCCTGAACCATAAAAAATATTATCGCCAAGAACCAATGCCACTTTATCATTTCCGATAAAATTTTTGCCTAAAACAAATGCTTGGGCAAGGCCGTTGGGTTTCTCCTGAACAGTATATTCGAATCGACAACCTAACTCCGAGCCATCTCCCAGTAGTCGACGAAAAGCAGACTGATCTTCGGCCGTAGTAATGATCAAAATCTCATTTATCCCGGCCAGCATGAGCACAGACAGTGGATAGTAGATCATCGGCTTGTCGTAAATAGGCATTAACTGCTTAGAGACAGCCAATGTAATCGGATGGAGTCGAGAACCGGCACCGCCGGCGAGTATGATTCCCTTCATAAAATAGTATGCTCTTTAGGTTAACAATTGCCTTGGAAATATCAGATTCTAAACATTACCGAGCCGTTTGATTTGATACTCATCGGAAAGGATTCGCTTACACCAATCTTGATTCCCCAGATACCATTGCACAGTCTTGCGAAAACCAGAATGGAAATCTTCCTTAGGTTCCCAGCCAAGTTCATCGCGAATTTTAGTTGCATCAATCGCGTATCGCAGGTCGTGCCCCGGTCGATCAGTCACAAATGTAATAAGTTGCTCGTACGGATGGGTTCCTGGAGATAATTCATCTAAAATACAGCAGGTCTCCCTAACAAGATCGATATTCTTACGCTCATTGTTGCCGCCGATGTTATACGTCTCTCCTACTCGCCCTTTAATTAAAACCTCATAAAGAGCATCTGCGTGATCGGCAACGTAAAGCCAATCACGAATATTTTCGCCGTTACCATAAACGGGAATCGGCTCGCCGCGCAGACATTTTAAAATCACTATAGGAATCAGCTTCTCAGGGAATTGATAGGGCCCATAATTATTAGAGCAATTTGTAATGAGCACAGGCAGTCCATAGGTATCCTTCCAAGCGCGAGCCAAATGATCGGAGGCGGCCTTTGATGCAGAATACGGGGAGTGGGGGTCATAAGTTGTAGTCTCGGAAAAACCTGGGACATTGGGCTCAAGTGAACCATAGACCTCGTCAGTGGAGACATGTAAAAAGCGAAATGCATTTCCCTTCGGTAAACTACGCCAATATTCAAGTGCCGACTGCAGCAAATTGTATGTGCCCACAATATTCGTCTGAATAAAATCCCCCGGCCCGTCGATCGATCGATCGACATGGCTCTCGGCTGCAAGGTGCATGACGGCATCGGGTTGATGCTTCGCAAAGACTTTACTGAGCGCATCGACATCGCAAATATCTACCTCCTCGAAAGTATACTTGGGATGCCCTACTAGATCAACTAGAGACTCGGCGTTACCCGCATACGTCAACTTGTCAAGATTGATAACTTCATTCCCCTCTTTATTAAGGAGAAGACGAATGAGATTAGATCCGATAAAACCAGCGCCGCCAGTTAGGAGTATTTTCATTTCGAATAAATAGATGCAGTGTGATTAAAATTAATATGAAATTTTCGTAGCGGAAAATTTGAATTGGATAAATAATTATAAGAATTATTTTTTATTGTATGCCACAATTGAAATCAGCCACAATACTCAAAAGATTAATTCACATATAAGCATTTCGAGACTTTAACTTGTCCATTTAATATACTTTTTTTCCCACCTATTACGCTGATGCCGAACTATTGTAGAGAAGGGCATTGAAACGATTAGTAATGTTTTATAGAATATCGGTTTTATCTTACTTATAGGATGATTGTCCATATTTGTTAGTAATGATAAGCATTCAGGAAAGGAATCATGCAATATGCCATCCACGATTGTGAAATCCAATGGATTAAACAAACTTTCAGTTCTTAGATAGTAATTACGCAAACGATCAATGTTATGATACCTCGAAAATTGCTCCTTAGAATTAATTGAATGCTTAAGTAATGTACTAGTGTCAAACTGCGACAATGACTGCACTAATTCCTCTGTATCAGCATAACAAAGTGCATCTACATACGCAAAATCACAACACCTCATCCTAGATGATGATTTGTTATACGCCATGGGTATACCAGCCATCATTGCCTCTACCGCAATTTTGTAAGACAAAGTTCCTTGTGGTTGGATAAAAATATCAACACCCAAGTCCAGCAACCCTTGTGCAAGTGATTCAAGCCATTTAACATGGACAAACTTATCTAAAGAGACTTTTTCTTGTCTAAAAATTTGTTTAACTGACTGTAACATAGAATCATCTAGAGGGCCAACGTGTATATGCCTACTATTTGTTGATTTTAATACTTCAGCTACCATAGAAATGTAATTTTCAAAATTACCTAGCTTGTATGGCCTTGCGGCAATACAGGATGTAGTAATTTTGGGAAAACATTTAAACGGTTTAAAAGAACCCTTCATATCTATAGGCCGCTGAAGTACGGGAATATAAATTACTTTTTTACCGAAATGAGGCTTTAGCATATGGTAATCTGTGGGTCTCTTTGTAATATAATAATCATTACTAGAGTTATTTAATCCAAAACAAAATCCGTGATCGATGGAAAATAAATTTACGGATTTTTGGCAGAACTCTGATCGATTTAGTGCACTACAGATGACATCATCATGCCCATAATAAGTATAAATAGTATCAGGGTTAACCGCCTTTATATGTAGGAATAATTCTTTTAAAGGCTTATGGCTACTACCCTTTTTACCGAAAATAACATTAGACCCTTTTGTGTCCTCAATGATCCTCTCACTATATTCAAATGAACTAAAATCAGCATAATCTGTAACCATTATTGTTACTTTTGAATCACTATTTAACTCAATTATATCCAATATTTCTTGATAAATGCCTCCTTTACGAGCATCTAGAGAAGGTGTAATAATTAATACATTATCACTTCGAGAAATTTTACGCTTACTGTTAATTCTTGAAAAAGAAGACAGTTCAATACATCCTAGGGATTCACACAGTGAGTCTAAGAATAAGCTCTTAGTAGCTTTACCATAAGCATAATCGTGATCACTGTATGCCAATACTTGAACGACTTTTTTTTTAATTTTTTCTAAACAGTCATCAATACACAAATATTTACGATTTACTGCTTTAGGCGTACGTGCGGCAATTTCTAATTTTCTAATCCTTAATTGTAACCTTTTCTTTTCAGTCTCACTCGTAAGGTTTTTATGAAAACGCTTAAACATTTTTACATTTCTCTTTAGGTTATCAGATAAAGTATTGCCTGACCATATTCCACCTCCGTGTATTCTATATGCTGAACCTACAAAATGGAGAACCTTCACTTGTGCTTTAGTGGTAAATAATATCCAAAATGTTCTCGGATTATCCCCCCTAAATAAATCTTCTTTAAAACACTCTGGAACGCATCCATTGAGAAAAATATTCCTGTAAACATAACTAGATGTGTGGAAATAAAACCCTGGGTATAGGAACTCTAAATAAGTGTAACTGCTTTTATGAGTGTGTATACTGCAATTCCCAAGCAGGCTTACACCAGACTCATTAAATGCTACGTGATAATGCGCTACTGCAGCATATTTTAATAATACATCGTTCTCAAGAAAGTCTACCTGCTTCTGCAATTTATCTTTTACTGTATAAAAATCATCTGCATCCAAAATCGTAAAATACTTTCCTCTAGCAGCTGTAAGCAACCTGTGCGTTGCTCTAGCATTTCCTTGATTCTGCTTATTCTTTATAAGCGTTATATTGTCAAATTTTGCCTGATATTCCTCTATAATTTTAAGTGTATTATCAGAAGAACCGTCATCTAATACAATAATCTCATAATCAAAATCAACGTTTTGCATTAAAACCGAATCCAGAGCATTCGCTATATAGGGTTCGCCATTATAGACTGGCATTAATATAGATATTTGCATGTTTTTATTAGCTAACCCACGAATTAAGATGAAAATTATTTTAAAGATTATCTATATTCTTATTTGGAATAAAAATAAGAAAGCACAATTTAAGGTCAACTACTTAAAAAAAGTGAACCCCATAAATCACCTTAACCTACTATCTTATTCGCAAGAGCAAGAGGATTTATTTTTAACTAATTACTTTAAAGGTAACACCAATGGCTTTTATGTTGATGTTGGAGCATTTGATCCATTCACATACTCAAATACAGCATTATTATACAATAAAGGTTGGTCTGGAGTTAATATTGATCCAAGCGTAAAATCTATTGAAGAGTTTAATAAGCACAGAACTCGTGACATAAATATAAATGTAGGGGCTGGAATAGAAGAAGATGAATTAGATTTTTATGTTTTTGACGAAAAATCCGCTGTTAATACTTTCTCGAAAGAAGCTAAAGACTTTGTTGAAAGTGTAGACTGGGGAAAGCCAGTCAAAAAAGTTCACAAAGTAAAGGTAAAACCGCTAGCTAAAATCTTAGATGATTCTATGCCAGAAAATCAGGAAATTGACATCATGGATATTGATGTTGAGGGGCTAGACTTTGAAGTTTTAAAATCTAATAATTGGGAAAAATATAAACCTAAAGTTATTCTTGTTGAAGTAGGAAAAAGAGAGAGTATCAGATCTACGATGAACAATGAAATAACTATATTTTTGGAGTCTAAAGACTATGTTCTATTTCTTAAATATAACTTAACAGCTGTATTTTTATCAAAAGAAGAATTTAAAAAGCGTGAATATAAAATTTAGCCACAATTGATCGGAACTTACTTTTTGTCGGCGTCAGCCGATGGGTGGCACTAAAGGATGAGGGTTCAATATTGCGTAGCCTTACAGACAACCACACGCGAATTTAGTAAGCTTCTTCATTAAGTGATCAGTGTTTAATGATTATCCATGTTTTACTACCACTAACAGTTAACCGATCGAATTCTCAGTATTCACTAAGTGCAAATAGTCTGGATTCAACTCTATAAGTTCTTCATGATTACCATTCCCCGCAATCTCACCCTCCTCAAAATACAAACGCCTCTCAACATCCTTCAGAGTCCTCATTCGATGCGCGATGATTAGCGTGGTTCGATCCTTTGCGAGGCGGGTCAGAGCCTCCTGAATCAATTGGTCACTCTGATTATCAAGAGCCGAGGTGGCTTCGTCTAGGACCAGAATAGGGGCGTCTTTAAGGAAGGCTCGGGCGATGGCAATGCGCTGGCGTTGCCCACCGGAGAGTGAATTACCACGCTCACTTAAAATGGTTTCATAGCCATCTGGTAGAGAGTCGATCACATCCAAGGCATTGGCTTGGCTCGCGGCCTCATGCACGGCCTCATCGCTGGCATCTGGATCTCCAATGCGAATATTATCCGCTACCGAAGCATTGAATAGTAGCGGCATTTGGGGCACGTAGGCGATTTGCTCACGTAACTCGTTAATATCGAGCTCACGCAAGTCGATACCGTCAAGGAGGATTCGTCCCTGCACTGGGTCATAAAGCCGAAGAACGAGATTCACAAAGGTGGATTTGCCTGCACCGCTCTGGCCGACTAGGCCAACGCTCTGCCCGGCATCAATTTGGACATTAATATTCGACAGGACGGGCTTTTCGGCGAGATAGGCGAAATCCACATTTTCGAAGGTGATTTGCCCACGCAGGGGCTGAGGCATCGGAGTTGGATTTGCTGGCGAAGCCACGCTTTCATCAGCGTAGAGGATCGCTTCAAGTCGCTCCAGGGGGGCTTCTAGCATCTTTAATTGATTCTGAATAGCACCGATCCGTTTGACTGGAGAGTAGGCCATATAGAGGGCGATACCTAGAGCTAGGAATTCACCTTGATTCATGCCGCTTTTAACTCCCAGGTAAAGCGAGAGCGCCAAGCCACTACCTGCCACCACCTCAATACTGGGTGAGACCAGCAGACTGGAGCGCGTGCTTTTCATGCTCAGTCGAAAAATGGATTTCAAATATTCAACAAAACGATTCACTTGTCGCTCCTGTAAATTATAGGCACGAATTTCGACTGGTGACTGAAAGCACTCAAGCACCCACGAACCAAGGGACTCCCCTAGAGTTACCAGTTGCCTCGAGCGCTTAGCCAAATATATGCCCACTCTACGAATGACAAAGACCACGAAGGGCACGCTAATAACCCCAATAATGGCGATAAAAAAACTTTCACTGGTGGAAGACTTGTAAATTAAAAAGCCGACTGCCGAGAGCAGAGTAAGCGGCTGCTTAACGAGGTCGTTACTTGTATCCACAATCACTGACTTGATTTGATTTGGGTAGCCCATGACCCCCGCATTTAGCTCGCCCGTTTTATAAT
>Ga0115560_1001896_pt1 | contig 14240 bp, 16 predicted proteins | sample COGITO_mtgs_1105_5_FD_87278 | JGI IMG/M metagenome (GOLD analysis project Ga0115560, IMG submission 87278) | Pelagic marine microbial communities from North Sea - COGITO_mtgs_110509 | ecosystem: Environmental > Aquatic > Marine > Epipelagic | place: Germany:Helgoland, sampling site Kabeltonne... | reverse complement strand
ATATCAAGAAGAAGAGCTTACTAATGGTAAAACTAAGTATTATGGAAATGACATTACAGACAAGACAAAAAAAATTTTAGAACTGGCTAAATCTTGGAATATTGAATACGTCGCTTTTAGTGACTTAATCAAAGACTTAGATTATGAATAATTACCTCGTTTGTTTTAGATTGGGGTTTCTTGGAATTAATAGCACGTTTCGCTTCAAATGTTTTTATTTTGTAATCCCTAAAAGCCTCTGTAACTAATTCAACTTCTGAGTTGCTCATTATAAATCGGGCGTTTTTACTATCTAAATTTTTTGTTAGTTCAAATAACTTCTGGTGTTCTTCTAATTTAAACCCCTTCTTATTATAACCTACAAACGACGTTGCATTTTCAGGAGCATATGGAGGGTCTAAATATACAAAATCCCCGTCACCAATATTTTTAAAAGCCTCCTTAAAATCCAAACATTTAAATTGGACTTTATCGATTAATTTTTTTAAATTATTTAAATAGGCTTCTTCTATAAATGTAGGAGTTGTTTTGTAATGACCATAAGGAACATTAAATCCATTAGGACCTGTTCTATAGACGCCTCTGAAACAAGTTTTATTTAGGAATAGAAATAGAGCTGAGGATTTAATAGATTGTTTATTTTCTATTTGATTAAACTGTTTTCTACACCAATAATAATAGCTTTCTTTTGATGTTTTTGCTTCTTCTTCGTTATTAGGCTTTCTATTAATAATAGTTCCTGATAAATTTGTGTATGTTTTTTTTAAACTTTGGATTTCGGTATATAAACCGTCCGAATGAGTTTTTATATTATCGAAAAAACCTATTAATATTTCATTAAAATCATAGGCATAAATATTACCTTTAATTTTAATATAGCCTTTTTCTACTAAATCTAGAACCGCCAGAAGAACACTGCTTCCTCCTAAAAATAATTCATGATAATTATCTATTTCTTTAGGGAAATAAGGCATTATTCGTTCTAAGAGTTGCGTTTTACCACCGAGCCATTTAATAGGGGGTTTTGTGTATTTTATTTTAGGTATTTGTGGAAAATTCAGAATAAATTTGGTAGTGGTCGAGGTGTGGGGTTCATATATGAAATTTAACTTAAATCTAATTTTAACATTTTTCATACCAATACCAATTAATATGAGAGATGTCTTTAAAAAATAATTATCAAATTAAATTTGATAACAAATATATATTCTCAAGATAACATGTTCATAATATTTTTTTTAAATTTCATAATCTCTTGATTTTTAGTTTTTAATTCCTTTTCTTGCTTACTAATAGTTTTTTTTAATTCTTGGATTGATTCTTCAGTAGTATTATACCTTTCTAACAAAAAGGTTTCATATTCCTTATTTTTTTTACTATCTTCATTTAAACTTTGTTGAGTTTTAATGAATTTATTTAATTTATCAATTTCTCCTTTAGATATAGATTGGACTTCAATTAATTTATTCTGTAGGTCATTAATAATTTTTGTTTTGTCTAAAATAATTTGGGACGTATCATTAATTTCATCTATTTTACTTTCTAAATTTTTAGTCATTTCTTTTTCTCTTAGATTACTATCTAAAATTTGTTGTGCCATATGTTTATTTAGTCTTTCATATTTTTCACACTCCTTTTGGATTTTATTTTCACTTTCTTGTAAATTTTTATTATTTTTTTCGGAATCTTCCAACTCAGAAGTTAATTCTTGATTACGATCTCTTAGTTTTATAATTTCAAGGTTATCTTTTTTCAGAGAAAGATTTTCGTCCATAAGCGAAATTATTTTATCATTTAAGTCGCTAATAAGACTATTATTTTGAATTAACTTCTTCTCTAATGTAGCAGTTTTTTTAAATTCATTACTAATTCTATCTTGTAGCGTGCTTACTTCTAACTCTTTATTAGCAAGTTTTTGTTGTAATTCAATGATTTTAGCATTTGTTTCTGGGTCAATTTCTCTTTCTTCATCTTCAATCATACTATCAATATCCGGTCTATTTGGCAACATATTAAAGATGATTTCTGACAATTTCTGGTAAGGTTTAATATGGTCTCGTTTATTTTCATAGTCAAAGAACGTAAATAGTTGCTCAAATCTTGTATCAATAAATGTTTGTTTTACATCTAAATTACTATTAAAAGTAGACATTTTATCTACAAACTCTTTCATATAATTAAATTCTTCTAGATCTGCTGAACATTCTTCATTATAACACATTCTTTCATTAATATTAAAGAATTCCTTACTAAGATAAAAACTTGCCAATGGAAACGGTGAATAATTTACAACTATATATGTCTTAATCTTTGGAATATAAATATTAAGATAATTGTCTAATTTAATGTTGAATCCTCTAGATTCCATTTCCGTATATGAGTCCCACGAATTGCCTCCCCTATTGAGTAATAACACTGAAGGTTGAGTAATATTTTTAAATTTATTTTTTAAACTTTTTTGGTCCCTTTTGTACAAGGTAATATAACTATTACTACCCGTCGCGCCACTTACAGATGCGATGGTGGCACGGGTAGAACTGGGACCGTTATTTCCAAATTTAAATATACCCCCGCATATACCAGAGTTAGGAATAGTAGTAGACATTTTTTTTAGTGTAAAGTTATAATCTTTAACAAATCTGCATTTCTCAAAATCTATTTTATCAATAAACTCTTTTTTATTATAATCGTAAAATTTAATATCACTATCCTCTGGAATTGTCCCTAATGATTCCTTATATTGATTAAATTCGGGAAAAATCCGTTCAATAATTTCATCAAAAGATTGTGATAGAAGATCAGCAACACCTCTATTACGATTCAATACCTTAACTAATTTGGAAAATGTTGCGTCTTGTTCTCTTTTCTGAGTAGTCAAGAAATCATAAAATTCGGAAACCTGTTTTTCTTGGAGATCAAAAACAGAAGACATGTTATTTCAAAATTTTTTTCTGCGGATGAAAATCAAATTTTTATAAATTTGATAATATCACATTTATAATATTTTATTTTATATATGTTTCTATCAGTTATCCAGTTGTCTATTACTGGTAAATATGAATATTCTTGACCTGGAAATGGAACAGCGTTCGGGTAAAATGGACACACTAAAAGAACAACTACGACAAATGGAGGGAGCGCAACAAAGAGCCGAAGAAGAACGTCAACGAGAATTACGACTACAAAAACAAAATATCCAAACAGATAGCACAATTCAAGATTTAGAAGATATGGTACACGCCGATTTATCCTATAATATTCCGATTACATATATTGATGATATATATGGGCACTCTATCAGATATAGGGATGAAGTTCGTAATCATAGCATAAAACAAACAACCTTGTTTGACTACAAAAAAGATTATTTTCGTAAAAATATCGTAAATTATAATAAATTTAAAAAACGTGAAATAGGTTCAAATGAAATCCCGCGTTATCCTATTCAAACATTAAATGGAGAACCTAATATAGCAGGACCAGGACGTTACGAACCTATATTAGGATCACCTACTACAAATATACTTGCCGAAACCAGTGATAAATTTGTAGCTATCCTGAATATTGTCAAACAACAAGATGCTCGTATTGAAGAACAAGATGCTCGTATTAAAGAATTAGAGAAGAAATTACCTCTCTCGTAGGTTCTCAGCAATCACGTTAGCACGGTGTTGAACCGTTTCTAATAATTCTTCATATGCTTCTTCCCAGCCCCTTCTGATAGCACAATCAATATCAAATCCCTGTTTAATATAAAATTCTATATGATACGATGCCGCACAATTTTTAATATACTCGATAACAGTTGAATCTAATTTATCCATTATACAATATAGGACTATTTTTTCTTGGACCGTTTAACCGCAGTCCGCTCGTATTTATTCCACACCTTTGTCATCTTCTATGTAGTAGCTTTAGTCTTAAATTTTTTAATTTATAGCAATCCTAAATATTGTCAAACAACAAGATGCTCGTATTAAACAATTGGAAAGTATAATCTATAAATATGACAACCTGGACGAAGATAAAGGGCAAAAGTTCGAGGGGGTCGTCAGAGCTAATGTATAAAAATACTGTAGAGCATTTGGTATCGTTAATTGCGAACAAATAAAATAACAGATATTTTTTATAATAAAAGCCTATTATAATGAGCTATTTTACTAAAAAAAATATTAGTATATATATATTTTATGGTTCACAAACAGATTATGCCAAAAGTGTCGCCTATGAATTAAATAAAAAAATTATAAATAAAGTAAGACCGATGAATATAAATATTGATATATTAAATAACTTTTTAAACTATAAGATACATAAAGACGATTTTACAATAATTTTATTATCAACAACTGGGGATGGGGAATTTCCAGATAATTCAAATAAAATATTTAAAAGTCTCCGAAAAAATAAAACACTCGATTTAGATAATATTAACTATTGTCTGTTAGGATTTGGAGATTCAAATTATAATTCATTTTGTCATAGTTCCAAGGTGTTGGACAGATTATTGAAAAAAAGAAAGGCCATCAAATTTATAGAAACTGAATTTAACGATGATAGTTTAAATTCAAATAAAACAATCGATACTTGGATGGAGAAAGTGATTTTATATCTTCAAAATTATAAAAGCACATTATTTAATTGGTTTATTAATTCGATGACTGGGTAAATATGGCTAGCTGGATTAGGCCTTTCAATCAATTAAAAAATTCAAAATATTTTGACAACTTTTTTTAGATATTCTTCTAAATTTAGTTCCTTCTAACGCAGGAATATTCTGCAAATAGTCTAATCGTTTATCTTCAGATAAATCTTGTAATATATCGATACAATTTTGTATACTAACAAAATAATTCATAAAGCGCGTAGCCGTATTTATTGATATATCTGGGATACAATTAAACATTAACTTTTGGCAACTATTTTTAGTTATATTCAAATTACGTTTCTTTTTTAAAGTATTGGTAATGACATCCGTATCAGTATACGTTTTTTTTAAAAAACTTTTACCTTGTTTCTCGAATTTTTTATATATTTTTTGAAGAATGAATACGGTTTCAATATCATTTTTAGTCCGAAATACATTAAGCCCATCCCTCATCATAGTATTTATCATAGAAGAAATAATTGTATCTTTGGAGACTTTATTATATCTAAATGAATTATTATTTTCCATAATATCTCCTTCAATTAAATAGATTATTTGGTTCTTATTATAATTAGATAAAAGCCTCGCCTTCTGTTCTCGATATCGCCCATCTTTAATTGAATTAGCATAATCTTCGATTGTTTTTCTCTCTATAATTAAAATGTCTTCACCATTTAATTTATATAAATAATCTCCTAAATTCAGATTAACAAATTTAGTATTTAATTCTGGATCAGGTATTAACTCTTTTATAGATTCTCTATTATCAATTAATAATTCCATAGTTTCTACTAGCCTTTTAAGCTTTAATTAATTTTTTAAATTTCCCCATACTTTTTACTAATAATTTAGGATACAGCGCCATATAAAGACTCCACCCCCCTACACATATTAAATAAAGTGGTATATGAGATGATTTATATTCTAATTGGGTTAAAAGTCGATATTTCTTATACGAATTCCATATAGCGTTAAATGAAAAAAGATACATTTTAAATAAGAGTTCTATTCCAGTTGTGAATTTGCCGATCTTATTACTTGTTCCATAAATCATTATGGCTTCATTAAGAGAGGACACAAAACCAATCGATATAATTTTGTTTAATTGAGTGTTGATATTATTTGAATAAAACCCAAAAAGCGAAGGCAGCGCCAAAGTTATTAGTAACAGAGCCCCTGTATGATGCCGATAAATATCCAAAGCATTATTGCATCTATAGAATGGTATTACCCCTTTGTAGCAACTAATCATATCTAAAATATACGCCCAATAAATTAATGGAATAAGGCGGGAATTTTTAGTATACTTTAATCCCGATACGTTCCCCAGCGACGATAAAAAAATTCCTATGTGTCCCAAAAATGATAATTTTAAAATTAAAGTATTCATACAATATAGGTATAAATACTTTTAAAATCATAATTTAATAATAAATATAATTATTTATCTATTTGCTTAGTTTTATAATCATTAATAGCCGCTTTAATGGCGTCTTCTGCCAACATACTACAGTGTAATTTAACAGGTGGTAATTTTAAATGTGATGCGATATCGGTATTGGCAATAGTTCCAGCTTCCTGCAGTGACTTACCTTTTATCCATTCAGTCGCAACAGAACTTGATGCTATCGCACTCCCGCACCCAAATGTTTTAAATTTGGCGTCCATAATCACCCCATCTTTATTAACTTCTATTTGCAACTTCATAACATCGCCACACGCCGGAGCACCAACTAACCCAGTACCAACTTGAGGGTTGTTTTTATCTAAAGATCCTACATTTCTGGGATTTTCGTAGTGGTCGATAACGTTTAAATGATATAGACGTGTTAACGTTCTGGACATAACAGCGTTTTTTTTTCTAAGGACGTTAAATAAAAGCATCTCTATAATATAGATAATATATATATTTAATAAAAAATTTGATTTGTTCATTAAAAATAATGGTGCTTATCAAAATGTTTTTATCTAAGTTATATAAGTTTTTAAAAGATCCTTTTTGCTTAAGGAAGAGCGATGCTGTAGAACCATCTGGCACTACCCCCGCTTCTAATTTGGAAATTGTACATTTAAATACTAGCAACCATGTATCGACTAATCCCGAATATTACAACGAAATATTGCTTAGTTGGAAGGGGAATAAAACTCATAAATATCACTGGTGGCCTATGAAAGAATATACTAATCCTGTCGAATCTCTAATTAATAATTTATATGCGTGTGGTGGTGGACTTGACCGATACGATAAACTATTTCATGTGAAAGCTGTAGAATACCAAAAGCTTAATCATTTCAGAGGTCATAATTCAACAAAATCAGATAAAGATTGGTCGGGATTTTGTGATGCGGCTACAATATTATCGTGCACAAGGGAATACCCAAAACATTCAGTAAAAGTTCATTATTGTAATGATTCTCAAACTTTTACTCCCCAAGATATAGAAGCACTAATGATTATAACAAGCTATAATACAGTTCAATCAGATAGAAGCATATTTTATGGTAAACGATACAACGGCCTTATTGGTGAAAATAAATCCGAACCATATCCGATGGAGCTTTTAGATATGTTACATAAAATTACCCACGATAAAGTCCCATTTGCTTTGGACGTATGCCAGGAATCATCTGTATGGAATTATTCTTTTGATGAAGTATTGGTCGAGAAGACATCACATCCTCCCAAAAAATATATGAAAAAAATACGGTTATTGAATTATTTGGAAGATAATGTCTATTATAATTTCATAATTAAAAGTATGGCCTATCCAGAGAAAAATATTAATATTTGGGGGTGGTCCAATAATTCTAATGGACGACAAAAACAAGGATGGCTAAGTGATAAACACCCTGATTTTGTTTGGAAAAAATATCCTACTAGCAATGAATGGGCTGGAATGTGTAATATTAATCCTGAAATAAGTGCTAATAATGTGTATAGGATATATAAAGCCAGTATTGCTGGAACTGAGGTGGTTTTTTAGTTCTAAATAGTAGCGACATAGTATTATTTATAATTTTTATTTCACTTATATTTTAATCGTTAATTGCGTTTTTATTAATATATATTTAAGTAAAGTAATATTAGCTCATGTATGATAATTATATTAAAAACTATTTAAATTTTTTATATAAAAATCGCAGAAAATTTAATATATCAATTATTATTATTTGTTTTTTGAAAGCGCTTAATAATTTTACATTTTTAGAAAGATTTAACTTGGAAGGAATATTTAATGGAGCATATTGTATAATTAAAAACGACGGCGGTGAGATTTATGACGTATTTAAAAAATATTGTTATAAAAAGTGCTTATATTTAGAATCATCTTTGCATAAATCCAACGATATCGATGCTCCTGGAGGGGTTCGATTAGGACAAGGGGCGATTTATTTTGGCGGGGAAATATCGGACACTTTTGACATTTTATTAGGACTTGATAAAAATGGTGATACCTGGTTTCAGTTTGAAAATTCAAGAATAGACACCTTTTATAATTCTATTATTCATATTAACTTTATGTTTGTATATTTATTAGGAAAAATTATTAACTGTGCTGAAAATATAGGACCTTTCGGGTATAGTAAAAATACTTCTAAAAATCCGTTAATTTTAAAGTTTCGCTAAAATATTTTGTAAGTGATTGGTATTATCTAAATTTATTAGGTCGGGGACATCAAGAGTATACATATATAAGCTCTTATTATTTAGAATACACGTATAAATTTCATTTTCAAATGTGTTAATATTTTGAATGGTATATTTACTTAAAAACCCAGCATAAAGATGTATATCGTTTTTTATGTGGTCAAATATAAATAATTGTAGTAGATAATCTATCATATAATTATTATTTATACTTATTACCGATTCCAAAATATATTTTAAGGCTAATAACTTAGACACATCAATAATACTATTTAAATTCGCTTTCCATATATTAAACGGATCCTCTGATTTTTCTATCGCCTGGCTAAGTAAAAGTAAAATATGTTTTGTTTTATACTCGATAATATAACTGATATTTTTTATAAACGTGGTATAATTAATATGTTTTTTATGAATACAGTTTTCTAAACTCCCTAAATATCTATTATTAATTTTCTCGACTTTATATTTAAGTAGATTGGTTAAATTCATAGTTTTTTTAACCTCCTTCATGTATATTTGAAATAATTGCTGTAATAAAACATAATTATCTCCCTCGAAAGTTGTGTAGATATCAATATCTCTATAAACTCGACCAATATTAGTATTAAAATGATACCCATGCCCCCCACACGCTTCTCTACATTGTTGTAACGTTTTAAGACAATCCCAAGAACCATAAATTTTAGATATTATCGAGCTTATATGGGATTTTTCGATGTCTTCAATAAATTTCCTTTCATTTTTACAATATATATTCATCGTTATCGCTCTCGCTAAAAGTGGAAATAATCTTTTTTGATGAGTGGGATAATTAATTAAACACTCCTCTACCCCCTTTCCACCAAATTGTCTTCTGATACTCGAATATCGCAGCGTTTGTTTGAGATAATACCGCGATATAATATTACACCCTTCCCCTAGACCGAATCGATTTTTAGTTAATTCATTTAACATTTTGGAAAATCTACCCTTTTTAGCTTTATAAATAACATTTTTATTTATTAAAGCAAATTTATCTAATAAATTATCATATGGTATCATAACATTAGTAAACGATATTTCCCCATTATCTATAGAATTTAAACCATTTTTAAATCCACAATCTTTAATAGTAATACCTCCTATTATAACATTAGTATGTAGATTTCTTAGTTGAACAATAAAAGGATGCACTCCATGACAAACCGTGTCTATATATAATTGAGCAAATACAATAGCGTATTGTGCAAATTCAACCGCTTGACCTATCCAAAATTTATGAGATGATTTGGTGGGCGAATGAATTGTAAACGTTTCGGTGACATAATCATATTTGGCCGTAGTTTCTAATTTTGAAATATTCGAACCATGTCCAATTTCTGTCATAGCAAAACAACCTAAAATTTCACAATTTTCTGTTTGTCTAATAAACTCCGAGTGCTTGCTAGTTCCTAATCGATAAAGTGTTTCGCCCCATAAATTAAACTGAATTCCCATTTTAACTACCAACTCTATATCTAAAATATGTAATATTTCATATAAATCTAAGACTTCTGTGTAACTTTTATTTTTGTAATCAATCTTAAAGGGTATTTTTTTCATAAACTCCATAAATTGTTCGTGTAATAGTGCCCTTTTTTCCGGTAAACTCATGTGTTCTCTGGATTTATTTAATAATTCATTCGATTTAAAAAGTGCTAAAACAGCAGTTTGTATCTTTGAATAAACCATTATTAAATATTAATAAAAAAATTTTAAATAAAAATTTTTTTAATAACTTTGTATATAACAAAGAGATTAATGCTCACAATAATCTATTTATTAAATGACAAGAATATTAAGTATGGTCATATATTTCTTTTAATTATATTTATTGTAGGGATAGGTTATGTCAATCCCTATTTACTAAGTATATTTTTTATAGATATTTATCTTCTTTTATCTATTACTCAATTTAATATTATTATACCCGATTTTAAAAATATTCCCTCTAAAATTAAATTAAATATATCGTTGGAAGAAACTGGTATAGAAAAAGATAAACATGATGTAAAAGATATATTCCTGAATTATTTATCTAAATTTAGTTGAATAGCACGTTATTTTTTAATTGCATTATATAGTAACCCCCCCGCTCCTCCAAATGTCCCCGCGACCGCCCCAGCTCCTACTAATGCCCCGCCCACAATACCGGCAACAGTCACGCTCCCAGAGACGGCCATACTTATACCCGCAATAGCACACCCGCCTAATGGTCCGCCAATACAAGCCCCTAATAATGAGGTTATAGCTATAAACGTAATAGTATTTTTAGTTTTATTTCTTTTAACAGCTTTAGTTAACATAGTATTTCCTTTTTCTACATTTTCGACTGAATTGGCTACAATCGAATCTATTTCTTCTAAAGGTTCTTTTGATTGTTGTACTAATTTATTCAAATCCTGAAAAACTTCTTTTAAAAGTTTTGATTCTTCGGATATGTGTTGATATTCCATGGCCTGTTCTCTTTCTAAGTTATAATCAGATAGATCAAACGATTTAATTTGACGAAAACTCATCAATATATAGTAATGATATAATAATTATTTCTCTTAAAATAAAATTTCACAGCGCGTTTTTTTATTTTTATATATAAATGGAACAGTTGGTTAAACAAACTATGATAATATCATTAATTGCCCAAGCTATTACTACTATTGTGGGTATTTGGGGATTTTATATAAAATTGGATAAAAAACATTTAATTTTAAAAGATGTTTTAGTATTAGATACGGTTGTGCAAATTATAGAATCGTCCATGTATCTATGGATCTTTTTTGCGGTTACAAATTATAGTATAATGGTAAGAAGAAGATATATTGATTGGTTTATAACTACCCCTATAATGTTGGTATCGACTATTATTTATATGAAATATAACACATATATTGACAAAGGTAATGAAAATACGTTAACCTTAAAGGAATTTTTTAAAGAGGAAGCTAAATCTATAAGTATTATAGTAATATTGAATGTATTAATGTTATTATTTGGATACTTGGGCGAAACTAGAATTATAAATAAGTCCTTATCTATTATTATAGGGTTTGTTTTATTTTTTATTAATTTTAAACTAATTTACAAATATGTGGATGGGAACAAAAAAAACAAAAAAATGTTTTACTTTGTATTTATAGTATGGAGTTTATATGGGGTGGCGGCTTTATTTAATGACGTATATAAAAATATCAGCTACAATATGTTAGATATTGTTTCAAAAAATTTTTATGGTATTTATATATTTTATATTATTTTAAAATTAGCTAAACCAAATGAACAATTAAACTTGAACAACTAATGGTATAGGTGTCTCACTTACTTCAGACTTAGTATCACAAGAAGATTCGGAAGAGGTATCTTCTTCAGTAATATTAATTTTAAATTTAATATTTTTATGTTTTGCAACCAACTCTTTAATCAAAACAAGTTTGTTGTTTATTTTTTTTCCTACTAAAATAGGATTGATTTTATTATATGTAAAAACGGCATTATTAGTAGGATCAACCAGATAATATTCTCCATCGATATTTTCACGCCTGGTTTTAATATAATTACCACTGTTTTTAAACTTTTCTTCGTCGTCGATTCGTCCAAATTTAATACATTTTAAATGTTTTCCACAGTAATCAACAGCGGGGGAAATAATATTACCCTCGGTGTCTTTAATCCTTCTTCGTCGAGTGCATTGCTTCCCATCCGCTTTTTTGGCCATACATTGTATATTTTTATCTATTGGATTTTTAGTATTTTTCTTTTTAAATACGACATTTGCTGAAGTCATGCAGTATTGTTTTACTAATTTATTATAGTCTAAATTTTTATTATCTTTCGATAATTCTTTTAATACAAATTTTATTCTATTATTAATTATATCATTAATACCGGAAACTATAAAATCGTTGGTAGGCATATTGTAATAAATATTATTTACAAAATATTTAAATAAAATTTTTTTAATTATATATGAACGAATCAAAGAATTTTATAGAATTAAAATATGGTATATATATATAGATGTATTCCACCATAATTAACCCAGAAACAGGTATAAATGTCAATATTAATGGAGAGTTGGGTAAAAAAATATTAGGGAATTATTTGAAAATTCTGAGTGGAGGTGCCCTAAAGGCAAGTGTGGTGGGCGGAGAAACAGCTTTTAAGATATGGCAATACAATATATTAGCCAGAGAATATACTAAGTATAATTCTCTATTTCATTCTCCTGGTTCAGTTGGAAAAGGAGACAAACCATTAGAAAGCACAGACATTACTAAACAAAGATATACCATGGCTACTAATAAAATTTTAGAAGAATCACCAGATGCTGTATGTTTACAAGAATGTTCAAAAGCATTTTTTAGTCCAGAGTTTAATGAAAGTTCTGCAGCTCTAATGGAAAAATACGACGTCATACCTAATAATGAAGGTGAACCTGGTGTGTGTATTTTAATAAAAAAGGTTTTCTCGTTCGAAGAGTCAGTTAATAATATTGCTCGTGTTGGTGGTACTAATACCAGTAGAACAGGTGGTAAATCAAAAAAGGGTTTAGGTGTTTTAGTTAATATTTCCCCTGATAAACAAATATGGATTTGTTGTGTGCATCTGCAATGGGAGAAGGATGGAGGCGGGAAAACGCAAGCTAATAATTTATTAAACGACCTTTTTAATGAAATAAAAGGAGTTGACGCGTTCGCCACTTCAAAGCCTCTGGTGTTAACGGGTGATTTTAACATGTCTCCAGACGAATTACCTTTATTAATGGTTCCTTTCATCGGAAAAGATAATTTTCATTCTTTCCAAAAAGTTGATTTTGACGAGGGGGTAAATATTGATGATATTGTCGCTGGAACTGAAACTTTGCGCGCTTCAAAATCCCCACCTACTGGTTTAAAAGGTGATTTTTCCAAAGAAATTGAAATAGATTATATACTTTATAAAAATTTAAATCCCCCTATATCAAAAAATATATATATGAAACCTACTAAATCGGTAAAGGGTGACGATGGTATTATTAAGTCAGGTGGTCCTTACAAAGTCGAAGTCGATGGTTCTATAGGTATACAAACTCCTTCTGACCATGGTTTTATGGAAGCTGTTTTTGAATTATAATACTCACCATATTTTATATATTTTATAAAAATCTTTAACACAAGGCTTTATCAATTCCCAATTATCTTTTTGGTAAATTTTAGCAGGTTTTCTATAATTTATACCAGATGAATTATACCATATTAAATTTTTTATTAGTTCTTCATCTTTAATAGGACTTTTATCTACAATATAACTAATCATTTTTTTTGTTATATGAAAATCTATTGAGGATTTTATAAAATCTGTTTCACATATATTCCTATTTAAAACTATTTTTTTCCTACTGACTTTGATAATTGAATTATTAAAATCATTATTATCCAATAATATATTCCTGAGCATGCGCATATCTCCCCGCAAACCACCATACTCGTATCTAATTAGGATTGGTCTAAGTATTTTACTATGAATAGCAGTTTCAAATTGTGTTTTTGATATATTATTGTAACTTAAGTCATTTATTATTAGTGTTTTTTTACTAACGCATAGAGAATATACAGTAAGTAATAAATATCTAGTTATTTCATCTGTCCATTTAAAATTAGGAAATCCTATCATTAACCACATAATAAAATCCATATTATCTGTAATAGATACATCTTCTACCATGATAATTAATAGCCGTCTTAAAAAATCCCAAGGCTTAATAAGTATAAAATTATACGCCGTTACAATAGCCTTATCTACTAATCCCTGTCTAATACATTTTTGTAAATTAGATTTAATCAACGGTATGTTCCTATATACTTTAACGTCTCTTATATTTTCACCGAATAATTCACCAGAGTATTCACTAATATTTCCATATAATTTTAGCATAATATTTGATTT
>Ga0115560_1001846_pt1 | contig 14513 bp, 11 predicted proteins | sample COGITO_mtgs_1105_5_FD_87278 | JGI IMG/M metagenome (GOLD analysis project Ga0115560, IMG submission 87278) | Pelagic marine microbial communities from North Sea - COGITO_mtgs_110509 | ecosystem: Environmental > Aquatic > Marine > Epipelagic | place: Germany:Helgoland, sampling site Kabeltonne... | reverse complement strand
TTTGGAGTCATCTTTTAAATCAATATCGAACTCTCCATTATTACCCTTATCTGGCGGACTGTCTGAGCTGGTTTTGTCGTCGCCATAGTCGTCATAAAAGGTAGCCGAGCTAGGCGCGGCTAGAGATAGAAAAAGCAGTGCGCTGAGTGTTGGTATGAGTATTTTTTTCACGTTTAGAAAGCCCCCAAAAGAATTTAATATTAAAAAAATTCTCCAGGGATAAACTTTTGCATTAGAGCTAACTCTAGTGCCGTGTTTGCAAACAGAAACCTACGCTCGAACCAAAATCCAGACGCCAAGGGGGGCGACGAATAAATCTAAATTCAAATGTAACTAATTGATTACAAACAACATGAGCCGGGGGAGACTCTGATGACTAGGGGGTGTCACCTCTGTAATGCTTACTTTATAACTCTTGAGCCAAGCCTTGTCAACAAATACTGCGTGCACCCTGTATAAAACGGGCTTAACGCTAGGCCTATGGTTGGGCCTTTGGCTCAAGTTACTATCAATAATTTTCTCGCTGGCCACACGTGCAATAGAAGCGGCCAACTAACACTAGTGTTTAGGCTAGCCCTTTGATTTGCGTATTGAGGCGAGCTTTATGTCTGGCAGCCTTGTTTTTGTGGATGATGCCTTTGTCCGCCATACGGTCAATAACAGGCACGGCTTCGGCATAGGCCGCAGTGGCGCTTTCTTTATTGCCACTATCGATAGCGGCAACTACTTTTTTGATGTAGGTGCGAACCATAGATCGCAAACTAGCATTATGGTTGCGGCGCTTAGTTGCCTGTCGGGCGCGTTTCTTCGATTGGGCTGAATTGGCCAAGATTAATTCCTCTATATAGATAAATTACTATGCACAGTGGTCTGAATTGACTGAAGTTGGCATCATATAGGTGCCAACTTGCGCTTGCGCTGATAGCGTTGGTTTGGTTACCACAGTAGCCTCACCGCGATAAATTCTTGCTTCATTGAGCGCTGTATTAGCCAACAGCATACTAAGTTGACCAGCACTCACGCATAAAATTTCAGGCGCGCGATTATTCAGATTCGCCAGCCATTTGTCAATAGCGACCGGCACAAAGCCGGTCTAGCTGCGTATAATCAGCCACTTTAGCCACAGGAAAGAACCGTTTATGTCTGCCGAAGCTCAGTTTCAGCCTTTATCTCTAGCCGTGTTGACCGTGTCGGATAGCCGCAGTGCCGCCAACGACACCTCGGGAGACTACCTGTGCGATGCGCTAACGCAGGCGGGGCATACCCTAGATCAGCGCATGCTGGTGAAAGATGATATTTATCAGATACGTGCACAAATTTCGCAGTGGATAGCGGATTCTGCTATTCAAGCCGTGTTGATTACAGGTGGCACTGGGTTCAGCGGCCGAGATTCAACGCCTGAGGCTATTGCACCACTATTCGACAAAGTTATTGAAGGGTTTGGTGAAATATTTCGTGCGCTGTCGCTTACCGACATCGGCACATCGACCATTCAGTCGCGCGCGTTGGCAGGGTTTGCAAACCATACCGTTATTTTTGCTATGCCTGGCTCAACTGGTGCCTGCCGATTGGCGTGGGAGAAGATTTTGGTTGAGCAGTTAGACAGCCGGCATCGGCCCTGCAATTTTTACGGCGTTTTACGCGCCAGCACAGGCCGCTCTTAAATGCTTGATTTTGCCAATGCATTTTCACGAGTTGTTGCAACTGCTGAAGCTACTAGCCATGTCGAGTCTGTGAGTCTTGCTGAGGCTGGCGATAAATTGTTGGCTGAAGATCAAGTGTCTTCTATCAACGTGCCGGGGTTTGCTAACAGCGCTATGGACGGTTATGCGGTACGAGCTGCAGATGTCATTGTTGATACGCCTTATTCAGTGTCGCAGCGAATAGCCGCAGGTGATCAGCCCAATGCGTTAGCGCCTGGTTCAGTAGCGAGAATTTTTACCGGTGCTATGTTGCCCGAGGGCGCCGACACCATTATTTTGCAAGAGAATGCGCGGGATGATGGTCAGCACGTGTATTTCACCGAGCCGATTGTCGCTGGGCAAAATGTGCGCCCAGCGGGTCAAGATATTGCTCGCGGTGGTTTGCTTGTTAGTGCGGGCGATCGACTGAATGCGGCTTCGCTGGCGCTGCTTGCTTCAGCAGGCATTTCACAGGTATGTTGTTTTAAAGCGCTTAGCATTGCGTTTTTTTCTACCGGCGATGAACTTTGCGAGCCAGGCGAGCCGTTGGTTGCGGGCCAAATTTATAATTCCAACCGCTATGCGTTGCGGCAACTGCTGTTAGATCTCAATGTGATTCCGATCGATTTAGGTTTTTGCCCCGATGATCCAGCGGCAACGCGTGCCATGCTTTTAAAGGCTTCGAGTATGGCAGATGGTGTGATTACTACAGGCGGCATGTCGGTGGGTGAAGAGGACCATGTGCTGGCCCAGGCTAGGGAGTTGGGTGAGATCAATTTTTGGAAAATCGCCATTAAGCCGGGCAAGCCATTTGCCTGCGGTAAGATCGGGTCGGCAGCTTTTTTTGGCTTGCCGGGTAATCCGGTTTCTTCGTTTGTTACATTTCAATTGTTGGTGAGGCCCTGGCTATTGAAGAAAATGGGCGCCACCGATTATTTGCATCGATGCGTGAATGCAGTAGCGAATTTTGATAAGAATAATGCAGGCAAGCGGTTGGATTTTTTAAGAGGGACCTTAACAAGTACCGAAGAGGGCAATTTGCAAGTATCACTGTTTGATAATCAAAGCTCTGGTGTGATGTCTTCTTTGGCTGTCTCGAATGTTTTAATTCCCTTGGCGCCACATTCAAAGATTAACAACGGTGCTTTACATAGGGTTATTGCATTGACCGACCAGGCCTTATTATTTGCGGGTGAGCGCTGGCCTAAAACTGATGAAGTTTAAGTTTACTGCACAGCCGCTAAAGTTATAGATCGACTCGAGCGCGATTAGTTCTTACCAAGGCGAGACGTAATTAACTGGTAGTCGAATGATATCGATGCATAGTAATTGTCATAACTTCCATTGCTAGGGGCCGTTTCGCTGTCTTCCTGTGCGTAGCCGCCGCCGGCGCGGATGTTGAGTCGGGGGCTGGCATTCCAACTAAAATAGAGCGAGGTGTCTGAGCGGTCATCGGTTTGATCGGTCGTAAGAAATTCCGTTTTTTCGATGCCGGTTTGAAATTCTGCAGTGAGGCGAGTCGACAGGCGGTAGTTGAAAAACAAGCGTGCGGCATTGACTACATCATCCTCTGAGGCTTCATTTTCGTAATCGCTATCGATATAGCTAAGCTCGGCGCCATAGCTGCATAGTTTGCACAGAGCAGTACTCGTGTAATCCATGCTCAAAAAAGTAATTTCAACCGCGCCATCAATTGTGCTGTTGTCGAGTGTTTGTCCCGCACCAAGTTGGCTCGTATCTGGGGTCCTAAGCTCGCTGTCAAAGCGCAATGAATTAAGGCCCAAGCTTGACTCGGTTAGCTGGCGTGAAGCTGATGCGGAAAATGTATTCGCCCCCGACTGCTTGCTAATATCGGCCTGGTAAAACAATCCTCTATTACTGCTTTGCCCTTCTTGCTCAGACGTATTGCTACCTACTGATAAGCTGTAGTTTAAATTGCGAAGTGAGCGGGAGAAGCCGATAAAGTATCGGTGAAATTCTAGGTTCTGCTCTCTGTCATCGCGCTCAGACTCTTGATATTGGTAGCCGGCAGTAATATCCGTTATTTCCGATAAAGCATGCTCCCAATTAATGCTTCCTAAAAGGCTTTGGGTGTCGTCGTTCTCCGCCGTTTGTAAGTTAGTATTTTTGGGCTTCGAAAAGAAAATTTCGCTGTATTCGGCGCTTAATATTAATTGATCGACGCCGGTGATGGGTAGGGTGACAAATGGCCCGGTGGTAATTTGTTGGCGCCTTTCTTGATCATCGGCGGTATTGTTTGCCTCGCGCCGACTGGGTGAGGTTTCCGTGATGTTATGCGCGGCTAGCCAGTCAAAACGCTGCTCAATAACGCTCAATACGAAGTCGCTATTACCTGTGATTTGAGATCGGTCGCTGCTGGTGTTGTTGTCAAAATTGAGGTAGTTGAGGCTATAATTGCCGGTGAAATCGAGGCGTTGATTGTCTTGGCTAATATTTAAACCAAGTCCGATGCTCGACTCGAGTTCTTCTTGATCTCTACCATTCAGGCCTCCATCGGTGTCGTATTGATTATCAGCAGACAAGCTGACGCTGTAGTCCATGGCCGATATTGGGGGTGCAAGTGCAGTCAAGCACCCGCTAAAAATGGTGGCAATGATTGAGCGGCTCGATAAATTGTTCATGGGTATTTTCCCTTTCGGTTTTCAATCGCATGCGTCATTCGGTTATAACGAATAATGATTTTGGTGGTTTGCTGCGTCAGATTTCCTTTTTTGCCTTTGCCTAAACACTGCGCATGGCAGTGCGCAACTAGTTGGCAACTAACCTCTTCTTAAGCATAGCTTTTTTTGAATTAATTGAAATCGAGGGCGGTACAATTACCATGAGCCTGCCAAGGGCCTGTGGATACGCCGGCTAGGCGAGGGCCGCCCGTCGCCTTTAAACGGCGTTTATGCGCGGTTATCGCGCGCTACGAGTAGATTGATTTTGCATCAATGGAGGCCAGCTCTGGGAGGACTAGCTCCATTTTTGCAAGACGAGGCTGGCATTGGTGCCACCAAAACCAAAGCTATTGCTCATCACTCGCTGTAAGTCGACACTCTCGGTTTTTTGCACGATGGGCATGCCTTGGGCGGCAGGATCGAGCGTGGCAATGTTGGCTGAGCCCGCAATAAAACCATTTTGCAGCATCAGCAGGCAGTAGATAGCTTCTTGCACGCCAGCTGCGCCAAGCGAGTGGCCGCTGAGTGACTTAGTTGAGCTGACTCGCGGGCCTCGCTCGCCGAACACTGAGCGCATTGCATTGAGCTCCACGATATCGCCGGCAGGGGTGCTTGTGCCATGGGCGTTAATGTAATCAATGTCGCCGTCTACGCTGGCAAGGGCCTGTTGCATGCAGCGCACTGCGCCTTCACCCGAAGGGGCGACCATTTCGGCACCGTCAGAGGTGGCACCATAGCCTACAACCTCGGCATAAATTTTAGCGCCTCGTGCCTGTGCATGCTCAAGCTCTTCGAGTACCACCATGCCGCCACCGCCGGCAATAACGAATCCATCACGGTCGGCATCGTAAGCTCGAGATGCTTGGGTGGGGGTGTCATTGTATTGGGTGGATAGTGCGCCCATTGCGTCAAATAAGCTGCTTAAGGTCCAGTGTTCTTCTTCGCCACCGCCAGCAAATACGATGTCTTGCTTGCCCAGTTGAATCTGCTCGGCAGCATTGCCAATACAGTGTGCGCTGGTTGAGCACGCCGAAGAAATTGAATAGTTCACACCTTTGATTTTAAAGGCGGTTGCAAGGCACGCAGAAACGGTGCTGCCCATTGTTTGCGTTACGCGATAGGGGCCAACGCGTCGCAGCCCTCTATTGCGCAAAATATCCGCTGCTTCAACTTGGTTTGATGATGATGCTCCGCCGGAGCCTGCAATAATGCCTGTGCGTGGGTTGGAAATATCAGCTTCAGCTAGTCCGGCATCGGCAATTGCAGCGGTCATTGAGATATGAGCGTAGCCTGCTGCTGGCCCCATAAAGCGCAAAGATTTGCGATCGATATGTTGGCTGAGGTCTAGATCGACCACTCCGGCGATATGGCTGCGCATGCCTAATTCTTCATACTCGGGTCGATGCACAATTCCGGAAGTGCCATTTTGCAATGCCTGACTCACGCTTGCGGCAGTTGTGCCTAAACACGATGTGATACCTAGGCCTGTGATAACAACTCTTTTCATGCTTTTTCCTAAGCCTTCTGAACCGTTTGCTTTGCAGCAGCAGGGCGCGGCTAGCTATCTAAAAGGTGGAGTGACAATGTTGGGCGACTAATTTTACTGGCTTGAGCTTGGCTCTGCCAATAATGTTTTAACATCGAAGCGATCGACGATTAAATTACTCACTACTCTCATCTTGAAATAATCCCACACGCAAATCTTTAGCGTGATAGATTTCTTTACCATCGGCCAGCATTCTGCCATCGGCAATCCCCATAATGAGCTTGCGCTCGATGATGCGCTTGAAATCAATTTCGTAGCTCACCAGCTGTGTAGTGGGTTGAACCTGCCCGCTAAATTTTATTTCGCCAGCGCCTAGCGCACGTCCACGTCCTGGGTTGCCGCGCCAGCCTAGATAAAACCCTACCAGTTGCCACATGGCATCGAGGCCCAAGCAGCCTGGCATCACAGGGTCGCCAATAAAGTGGCATTGGAAAAACCACAAATCCGGGTTGATATCTAGTTCGGCATGTAAGAAGCCTTTATTAAAGGCACCTAAGTCGTTTTGGATATTAGTGATGCGATCGAGCATCAGCATGTTGCCAACTGGCAATTGCGCATTGCCGGGGCCGAATAATCGGCCCTCGCCACAGGCTATTAATTTTTCTTTGCTGAATGAGTTGGCTTTTGACGCAGCCGTTTGAGGGTCTGCTTGATGAGTAGCTTGAGTCATGGTGAGAGTAAGATTCCTTTGAGGTTGGCGCTGGGCCAGTAATGAAGCGCTCGCTGCTTGGCTGTGTGGGTCCTTGATATGTATTTTGCGCCTCTAATAATGCTGCGCTATTATTTCCCAGAGCATTGTAACTTCAATCCATTCAGTGTCCAATGTGCTTTGAAAATTTAGGTTCAATTCTATTGCAGATCGATGCGGAGCTTGCCTCTGCAAAAGTAGCAGCGTCGTTTAGTTGGCAAGGATCGCTCGTGGTGAGTGAATCACTTAGCTAGGTGCTTCACAGGTGCTAAAGTCTTAGGCGTATGGGCGGGCTGTATTTTTCATACTCATTTCGTGATGTTACCTATTTAAGTGTTTACGAGCCCAAAAGAAGCTTTTGGGATTCAAGCCGGTGCGAATGGTTTTAATTGTGGAGCATCGGTCAGGTTTTTTTAAGGAGTAATAATGATCATTCCAGTCATCTTGTGCGGAGGCTCGGGCACGCGTCTATGGCCGCTATCGCGAAAAGCATACCCGAAGCAATTTATTGATTTAACGGGCTCTGGACGATCGATGCTGCAAGAAACTTGGCTGCGATTGCAGGGTGTTCCTGATCTGGGTGCGGCCGTAATCATGTGCAATGCAGAAAATCGCTTTTTGGTTGCTCAGCAAATGCAAGATATTGGTGCGGATCTCAATGCGGTAATGCTCGAGCCCTGTGCTAAAAATACGGCTCCTGCTGTGACCTGCGCTGCGCTGCATATTGCTGCTTCAAATCCTGATGCAACCATGCTGGTTCTTCCTGCAGATCACCTGATTACTAACGAGGCAGCGCTGCATGAATCTTTGCTGGCTGCATCAGCCGCTGCTGAGCAAAGTCATTTGGTTACCTTCGGTGTCGTGCCAACGCATGCAGAAACTGGCTACGGTTATATTTGCAAAGCGAAGTCGTTGGAGGGTTTGTTGGCTAGTGGTATTGAGGAGTTTGTTGAGAAGCCCGATTTGGCAACCGCGCAACAATATCTGGCCGGAGGCAATTATCTTTGGAATAGTGGCATGTTTATGTTCAAGGCGGCGCGTTATCTCGAAGAGATTGGTGAGCAGGCGCCTACAATACTCGATGCCTGTAAGCTTGCGGTGGATCATGCGCGGCGTGACCTCGATTTCACTTGTCTCGATGATGCCAGTTTTAATGCGTGTCCAGAAGACTCTATTGATTATGCAGTTATGGAAAAGGCTTCTGCGCGCGCCGTGGTGGATTTGGATGCGGGCTGGAGTGATGTAGGCAGTTGGTCGAGTTTGTGGGATGTGAAGCAAAAAGATTCGGCAGGTAATGTCAGTATTGGCGATGTGGTTGCGCTAGACACGTCCGACTCTTACGTGCACAGCGAGCACAGATTGGTTGCCACCTTAGGTATTCATAACGCAGTCATTATCGAAACTGCCGATGCGGTGTTAGTTGCCGATCGAGACCGAGTTCAAGACGTCAAGGCGGTGGTCAGTCAACTTAAGTCTAGCGGTCGTGATGAAGGCACTGCGCATAAAATTGTCTATCGTCCTTGGGGTTCCTATGAAACCATTTGTCTTAGTGAGCGGTTTCAGGTGAAGAAGATTATTGTCACACCTGGACATAAGCTATCGCTGCAAAAGCACCATCATCGTGCAGAGCATTGGATTGTGGTGGCCGGTACAGCGCAAGTTACTTGTGAAGATAAAGTGTTTACGTTGAGTGAGGATCAATCTACTTATATCCCGCTGGGGCACAAGCATAGACTTGAAAATAAGGGTAAAATTCCGCTCGAACTGATTGAGGTGCAAACCGGAAGCTACTTAGGTGAAGACGATATCGTGCGTTATGATGATGTTTATGGGCGCGACACCTAAATTATTTTCAAGTGCTTAAGCCATCGTTTAGTAGTCAAGCCGTTGCTTATCGGGTGGCGCGAAATTACATCGATTTGAAATAGAAGTCAGGAGAATGTTTTGATCAAGAAATGCCTTTTTCCCGTTGCAGGTTATGGTACGCGATTTTTGCCGGCGACTAAATCCATGCCCAAAGAGATGCTGCCAATTGTTAACAAGCCGTTGGTGCAATACGGTGTAGAGGAAGCGTTAGATGCTGGTCTGTATGAGATTGGTTTTGTTACTGGTCGAGGTAAGCGGGCCATCAACGATCACTTTGATACAAATTATGAGTTAGAAAAAGAAATTGCCGGTTCGGGTAAAGAAGAGTTGTTAACTGGTATTCGTGATGTCATTAATCGCGGAACGTTTTCTACTACGCGCCAGCGTGAAATGGCAGGGCTTGGCAATGCAATACTGACGGGCCAGACCTTAATAGGCGATGAGCCTTTTGGTGTGGTCTTGGCCGATGATTTATGTTTTGGCGAAGGCCCCGGCGTGTTGTCTCAGATGGTGGAGCTCTATAAGCAGTTTCGCTGCACGATTGTTGCCATCCAAGAGGTACCCAGTGATCAAATTGAGAAGTTTGGTGTGATTGCTGGTGAGCAAATTAGAGAAGACGTGTTTCGCGTTACCGATATGGTAGAAAAGCCAAAGGCTGAAGATGCGCCGAGTAATTTGGCCATTATTGGACGCTATATTTTAACGCCAGATATATTCGATATTATCCGAGATACGCCTGCAGGCAAAAACGGAGAGGTGCAAATAACAGATGCACTGTTAACGCAAGCTAAGCGCGGCGCGGTTATGGCTTACAAGTTTAAAGGGCGGCGTTATGACTGCGGCAGTATTCAAGGTTTTATTGATGCAACCAACTATTGTTATGAAAATATCTATCAAGGGTGATAAGAATGCCCGATGAAGGCAATAATTATAGCTGTTTCAAGGCTTACGATATTCGTGGCAGGGTGCCTGACGAGTTAAATGAAGAGGTTGCCTATCGTATTGGCCGTGCTTTTGCGCAGCATCTGGCAGCAAAAAAAGTTTGCTTGGGTCATGATATTCGCCTCACGAGCCCGGCTATTTCGGCAGCTGTGGCAAGAGGCTTAACGGATGCTGGCGCAGATGTGTTAGATATCGGCATGGTTGGCACTGAAGAAATATACTTCGCCTCTTTCAATAATGACGTTGATGGCGGTATCGTCGTTACTGCCAGCCATAATCCAATGGATTACAACGGTATGAAGCTTGTAAAGCGCGGCAGCGTGCCCATAAGCGGTGATACCGGCTTGCTAGAAATTAAAGCGTTGGCTGAGTCAGGCTTATTTTCCGAAGTGTCGGAGCCAGGTGTCATCAGCTCATTTGAAAGTCGCAATGCTTATATCAAACATGTGCTTGGTTATTTTGATCCGTCGGCATTGAGTGGTCTTAAAGTGGTGGTAAACGCGGGTAATGGTGGCGCAGGGTTGGTTATCGATGCGCTTGAAAGTATGCTGCCGGTTGAGTTTGTAAAAATTAATCATGAGCCAGACGGTAATTTTCCGCACGGTATTCCTAATCCTTTACTAGTGGATAATCGGCAGGCAACTATCGATGCAGTGCGCGCTTCGGGTGCTGATTTTGGCGTGGCTTGGGATGGCGATTTTGATCGCTGCTTTTTGTTCGATGAGACAGGCGCTTTTATTGAGGGCTATTACATCGTCGGCCTGTTAGCTGAGGCATTTTTGCAAAAATCGCCTGGTGAAAAAGTGGTTCATGATCCTCGGTTGACATGGAATACGCAGGCCGTTGTGAAGGGGTTGGGCGGTGAGCCTATCATGAGTAAAACCGGCCATGCTTTTATCAAGGAGCGAATGCGAGCAGAAAATGCCATTTACGGCGGAGAGATGAGTGCGCATCATTACTTTCGCGACTTTGCCTACTGCGATAGCGGCATGATTCCTTGGCTGCTAGTTGCGGAGTTGATCGCTAAAAAAGGTGTGCCATTGTCGACTATGGTCAGTGACATGATTGCCCGCTACCCAGTGAGTGGTGAAATCAACCGGCGTGTTGATAACCCTAAGGAGCTTATTGCGCGCATCGAGGCAGAGTATGCGCCATTGGGGCTTGCCGTAGATTACACCGATGGGCTGAGTGTTGAATTTTCCAACTGGCGATTTAACTTGCGTATGTCTAACACTGAGCCGGTGGTGAGGCTGAATGTTGAGTCGGTGGGCGACATTGAGTTGATGCAAGAAAAGACTCGCGAGCTACTCGAAAAAATGGCTTAGTTTAAATGTTAGGCTCGACTATTTCGCGTTGGCTTTGTAGTAATTGTTAATCCATTGCTGGGTTGCAGCGTCTGTTTCACTTAAATTATTCTCGGATAGGCTCATGGCCGTGTCTATTGGGCCTCCCAGCTGCTTGCCTAGTTCAACGCCCCACTGATCAAAAGCGTTGATGTCCCAAAATACGCTTTGTACAAATATCTTGTGTTCATAAAGAGCAATCAGTGCTCCGAGCGTGGCGGGCGTGAGCTCGTCCATAGCAAGAATGGTATTACAGCGATTGCCTGGGCTTGCCTTGTGCGGAGCCAGCCGCTCCGCTTCTTGTTGATCGGCGCCAGCCGCTAATAACTCTTGTAGTGCTTGCTCTGTGGTTTTTCCTTCGGTCAGTGCCTTGCTTTGCGCCAAGCAGTTGGCCACTAGCTGCCGGTGTCTGGCATCATCATTAAACGTGCTGGCCTTGTTGGGCCGCAGAGGCAGAATAAAATCGATGGGGATGTTGCCCGTGCCTTGGTGCAGCAGTTGGTGAAACGAATGCTGCCCCACTGTGCCTGCGCTACCCCACACCACCGGGCTTGTTGCATAGTTCACTTGCTCACCATTCAAGCGAACGCTCTTGCCGTTACTTTCCATACATAGCTGTTGCAAATAGGCGGGCAGCAGCGCTAGTTGATGGCTGTACGGAAGTACCGCAACACTTTGCGCGCCGCATACATTAACGTTGATTAAGTCGAGCGCCGCTAATAAAAACGGCAAGTTCTGACTTAGCTCACAATGAGAAAAGTGTTCATCCATAGCGTTGGCGCCACGCAATAATTGTTCGAAGCATTGGCTGCCATGAGCAATGGCTATGGGCAGCCCAATAGCTGACCATAGCGAGTAGCGCCCGCCTACCCAGTCCCACAAAGGTAATAAGTTTTCAGCATCAATGCCAAATTCCACGGCTTTTTCAATATTGGCGGTAATGCCAATCAAGTGCTTGCCTAGGTCAGCATCAGGTATTTCGCGTAACAACCACTGTCTAGCGGCTCGAGCGTTTTCGAGAGTTTCTATGGTGCTGAAAGTTTTCGAAGCAACAACAATTAATGTGGATGAGGGCTGGCATGTTGCCAGCACTTGGTCGAGCTCTACAGGATCTACGTTGGCTACAAAGTGCACATTAGGTCGTGCGCTGTTGGCCAGTTGGCCGTGGTCGAGTGCGGCGCAGATTAATCGCGGGCCTAAATCGGAGCCGCCAATGCCAATATTAATGACGTCGGTGATAGGATTTCCGTTGGCACCCAGCCATTGGCCGTTGCCTAATTGGTCGGCTAGCTCGCATACGCGCTCGAAAGTGTCCCGAGCCATTTTCTGATGATCGGATGCAGGTGCGTCGAAGATATCGCGCAGAGCCGTATGGTGTGCGGCACGTCGTTCGGTGGTGTTGAGCTCGCCACCACCCACAAGCTTTTGAATCTTGCTGCTTAGTTCTTGCGATTGCGCATATTTTACTAGTATTTTCAGTGAGTTATCGTTTATTGGAGTGCGGCACAGGTCTAGGGTGATACCGGCTGCTTTAAATGTCCATTGGGCTGCACGATTGGCCTGCTGGGCGAATAAATTCGCTATAGAGTTTGTAGAATTGGCTTCTAAGCTATTTAAGCAAGCGTTTAGCGCGGAGGGGTTTGCGCCTTTTTTTGAGTGTGGTTGAGATTCGTTCATCTTTTCCTTACAAAGCATTGTTTAATAATGTGTTTTTCTTTCAGATACTGGCAGGCATGCTAAACTCTAAATTCAATCAAAATCACAAACCAGAGCAAATTCTTGGCCCACGTCCGTTTATTTAAACACTTCTTGCCCTACCCCATTATTGCATTAACTGTGATAGAGGCGGGCTTGTTGTATGCGTCCTTAATCATCGGCCACACGCTGCGCTTCCGCCTGTTTGGTGATGTTCCATGGGACGCACCACTGTTGCTAAACCCAATGTTGGTGCCAAGTGCGGCAGTTTACATGCTATTGATGCTGTTGTGTACGATGGCTCTGGGTGTCTATAGTGCAGGGCTGCGCGGTGGTAATGGGCCCATGGCTATCCGCACTGTGGTGGCTTACTGCTTGCTCGGCACGTCTGCCTTAACGGTGATTTACTATTTGTTCCCACCCATTTACATGGGGCGTGGGGTATTATTTTACGCAACACTCGTCGCGCTTTGCTTAGTGGTTCCTGTGCGTTGGTTTTTTCTTCGTTTGGTTGATGCCGAATCACTGCGTTCTAGGGTGCTTATATTTGGCGCGGGAGAAAATGCCCGTCGGCTCGCAGAAGAGTTGGGTGCAGGGCATGCGGGTGTGGCAAAGGTAGTGGCGTTTGTGCAAAGCTCTGAATCTGAGCCGGTTTTTGTGACACACGATTTACGCTCTCGCACAGGGACTTTGTTAGAGATGGCGCAAAAGTTAGATATTAGTGAGATTGTTGTTGCGCTTGATGATCGTCGCGCGGGGCAGGGCAATGCTTTTCCGCTCAATGAATTATTCGAGTGCAAGTTACACGGTATTCGTGTGTCCGATGCTATTGGCTTATGTGAGCGAGAGCTAGGTGTCGTTTCGCTGGCAGAAATTAGCCCTAGCTGGTTAGTGTTTAGTTCAGGCTTTACCAGTGGTGAGTTTGGGCTAATGGTTAAGCGTGCCTGCGATATTATAGTGTCGCTCGTATTACTGCTGCTAACCTGGCCTTTGATGGCGCTGGCTATAGTACTTATTTTTTGTGAGTCGGGCCGACCTATTTTGTATCGGCAGCAGCGTACTGGCTTGGAAGGCAAGCCCTTCCAAATATTAAAGTTTCGCAGCATGGTCACTAATGCCGAAAAAGATGGAGCTGCTATATGGGCGCAAAAAAATGACAGCCGCATTACTCGAGTGGGCGCGTTTTTAAGAAATACGCGCATCGATGAGTTGCCGCAATTATGGAACGTATTGCGCGGTGATATGAGTATTGTTGGCCCGCGCCCAGAGCGCCCTGAGTTTATTCAGGGTCTGATCACTGAGTTACCCTATTACAATGAACGCCATCATGTTAAGCCCGGCTTGATGGGGTGGGCACAACTCAATTACCCTTATGGAGCGTCGGTCGAAGATGCTGCGCAAAAGCTGCGATACGATCTTTACTACGTAAAAAATAAAAGTTTAATGCTCGATTTGATTATTATGGTTCAAACCGTGCAGGTTATTTTATTAGGAATGGGAGTCCGATAGTATGAATACTTATCTCACAGCATTGCGATGCAGTACCGCGCGTGTTTTTTTGTTAACACTATTTTTTGTTGCCGGCTGTTCTTCGCAGCAAGGTATATCCGAATTACCCGCGCAAGGTGTTTTGGAATTGCCCGAATACCGAATTGGTTCAGGCGATAGGATTAAAGTCGATGTTTGGAAAAACCCTGACCTATCCTCCATTGTGTTGGTGCGCCCCGACGGAAAAATTTCTATCCCCCTGATTGGCGATGTGCTCGCTAGCCAAAAAACAACTAATGAGCTTGCTAAAGATCTTGAGGAAAAATTAAAAGACTTTGTTCGCACGCCGCAAGTCGCTGTAATAATAGAAACGCCAAGTAGTGCGGCATTTCAACTTCGCGTTAGGGTAACGGGTGCTGTCAATAGCCCTTTGTCCATTGCCTTTGAAGAGGGTATGACAGTGCTCGATTTGGTGTTGCAGGCAGGTGGTTTGTCGCCATTTGCGTCCGGTAACAAGGCATTGCTGCATCGTAAAACGGCTGAGGGTGAAATGGGTGCTTACAAAGTCCGGCTACAAGATAT
>Ga0115560_1001808_pt1 | contig 14710 bp, 10 predicted proteins | sample COGITO_mtgs_1105_5_FD_87278 | JGI IMG/M metagenome (GOLD analysis project Ga0115560, IMG submission 87278) | Pelagic marine microbial communities from North Sea - COGITO_mtgs_110509 | ecosystem: Environmental > Aquatic > Marine > Epipelagic | place: Germany:Helgoland, sampling site Kabeltonne... | reverse complement strand
GCGCCATCACACTGTCGATTCCGCACAACGTGATACCGCGCAATATGAACGGCGCCACGCTCGCTGGGAAGTCCATCCCTTGCGCCAAACCGCAAGCCGTCACAACACCGCCGTAGCGGGTCGCGGCGCAGGCGTTGACGAGGGTGTGACTCCCCACCGCATCAACCACGCCGGCCCAGCGTTCTTTTTGCAGGGGTTTGCCCGGCTCGCTCAGGGTTTCACGCGCCACCACGCTGGCGGCGCCTAGCTCGGCAAGAAAAGCGTGCTCCGTCGACTTACCGGTCGCGGCCACCACCTGATAGCCTGCCTTTGACAACAGGGCAACCGCCACCGAACCGACCCCGCCTGTGGCACCAGTCACCAATATTTCACCGTCTTCCGGTTTCACGCCGTTTGCCTGCAAGGCCATGACGCAGAGCATCGCGGTGTAGCCCGCCGTGCCGACGGCCATGGTCTGTAAAGGACTCAAGGCAGCCGGTTTTTCAATGAGCCAGTCGCCCTTCACGCGCGCGACTTGCGACAAACCGCCCGAATGATTTTCGCCCACGCCCCAGCCATTCAAAATCACCTCATCACCGGCCTTCCAGCGACCATGGGTGCTCTGACGTACGCGACCGACCAAATCAATCCCGGGAATTAAACTCGGCTTGCGCACGACGGGCGACTTCCCCGTAATTGCCAACCCGTCTTTGTAGTTAATCGTCGAATAGCCCACGTCCACCCACACATCCCCCTCTGGAGCGAGTTCCGCTTCAAATTGAGCCTCATCAATGTCCACCAATTGGCACTGGTAAGCCGGTTCTTTGTCTATACGTAATGCTTTCATTCGGACCCCTTGGTTGTAAATACGCCAGCACGGCGGCTACCACCGCCTCCACTGCCGCTAGAAAACTATAACTGAGTACAGCGCCCAGTTTTGGTGCGAACTCGGTGATGTCGTCGCCACGGTACGCTCTCAAATTGCAAACGACCGTGTAAACCCCAAGAAAAAGCAGTGATCAGCTTAGGTATAGTGTCATGTCTGCGACGCGTGGGTTCTCAAACACCCAACGGGCAGCGTTTGACTCACAACCATCCGAATCAGGAGTATTCATGAAACAAATTAAATTCGTAGCCGCTGCCGTTGTCGCAGCGACCGCCGTGCTAGCCATGCCTGCACACGCAGGCGAAACTCTCGACGCCGTCAAGGCACGCGGCACGCTCGTGTGTGGCGTCAACACCGGCCTGCCTGGCTTTTCAGCAGCGGACTCAAAGGGCGAGTGGTCTGGACTAGACGTGGATGTGTGCCGCGCTGTTGCGGCCGCCACATTGGGTGATGCCAGCAAAGTGAAATACGTGCCTTTGAACTCGACACAGCGCTTTACCGCTCTGCAGTCTGGTGAAGTTGACATGTTGTCGCGCAACACCACATTCACAATGACACGCGATACGTCATTGGGTCTGCACGCAACAGGCGTAACTTACTATGACGGCCAAGGCTTCATGGTGCCTACCAAGACCAAAATGAAGAGCGCCAAGCAGCTCAAGAACCAAACGGTGTGTGTGGAAGCCGGTACGACGACAGAAAAGAACCTCACAGACTTTTCAAAAGCCAACAACTTGAACATCAAGACCGTTGTTTTCGAGAGCTTTGAAGCCGCTAAAGCCGCCTTCTTTGCAGGTCGTTGCTTGGGTTACACGACAGACGCCTCTGGTTTGGCATCTGTCCGTAACAAAGACGCGCAAAATCCAGCTGACTACATGATCTTGCCTGAGCTGGTCTCCAAGGAGCCATTGGGCCCTATGGTTCGCCAAGGCGATGACCAGTGGTTTGGTATCGTGAAGTGGGTCGTCGCCGGCTTAGTGGAAGCTGAAGAGTTGGGCGTTACACAGGCCAACCTTGCCGAAATGAAGAAAAACGATAGCCCCGCGATCGGACGCCTCTTGGGCTCTAAGGACGACACCGGCAAGCTGATTGGTTTGGATGCTGAGTGGATGGCGCGTGCGTTGGCCGCTACAGGCAACTACGGCGAGATTTTCGAGCGTCACGTCGGCCCTAACTCACCATTGGCGTTGCCACGTGGCATCAACAACTTGTGGACCAACGGTGGCTTGATGTACGCCTACCCAGTTCGCTAAGTTGCCCGCGACTGAACAACTCTGAGACCAACGCCTGAAAAGGCGGACCCCTCAGCGTTGCATAGGTAGGCCGCCTGTCAAGTCACTACTTGGCAGGCGGTTTGTCCTCATGCATAGCAATAACGACCCGATCATCTCTATTAACCTCACGCCAGTTCTGACAAGCATGTGCTTGTGACGGCGAGGTATCAGCTGAAGAAATATTATGAGCACCACCCACGTGCCACCCAAGGTGACCCATTGGTCTTGGCGCAGCAAGGCATTCCGAGGCCTTGTCTACCAAGCGCTCGCGATCGGCGCGATCATCTCACTTATTTGGCTGCTGGCCAGCAACACCATGACGAACATGGCGGCGCGCGGCATGCAGAGCGGGTTCGACTTTCTGACCCAGGCTGCCGGTTTTGAAATCGGTGAAACAGCCATACCCTACGACTCTGGTCAAGACTACTGGTGGGCCTTCGTTGTTGGCTTATCCAACACCTTGCGCGTGGCCATTATCGGCATCGTCCTCACAACCGTGCTTGGCACTGCGCTGGGCATCGGCCGCTTCTCGCGCAACGCCTTGGTGCGTGGGTTTTGTACCGCCTATGTGGAGGTATTCCGCAACATTCCTGTCCTGCTACAGCTTTACATGTGGTACCTGTTCCTGACGCAAACGTTGCCGGACAGCTGGGAGCCGTGGCAAGTTGGCAATTTTTTCCTGAGTAAGGGCGGTATCAACTTTCCCGCACCGCTCTGGGAATTCGGCCATTTGCTGGGTTTATTCGGTCTGTTACTCGCGGGTGTGGGCATATTTGTCTACCGGCGCTGGGCAACGCGCAGATTTGAGGCGACAGGTCAACCGGTGAGTAGCTTTTGGGTTCCCGTGTGCATGCTGCTTGCAGGCGCAGTGGTGGGCTGGTTCATCGGCGGGGCGCCATCCGAATTCGACACCCCCGTCAAAGGCGACTTTGCGATCGAGTTTGGAGCCGCTGTGACACCAGAATTTTTAACGGTGTTGTTTGGCTTGACGTTTTACACCGCAGCATTTGTGGCCGAGGTGGTGCGCGCCGGTATCCAATCGGTATCAGCAGGCCAATCTGAAGCTGCCGCCGCCTTGGGACTACCCAAGAGATTGACCATGAAGTTGGTGATGCTGCCTCAGGCCTTACGCGTGATTATTCCGCCACTAACCAACCAGTACCTCAACCTCACCAAAAATTCATCGCTCGCGGTTGCCGTGGGCTATCCAGACATTGTGTCTGTGACCAATACCGCGCTGAACCAGACAGGCCGAGCGGTTGAGTGCATTGCGATCGTGATGTTAATTTATCTCATGACCTCACTGCTCACCTCTCTCTTAATGAACTGGTACAACAAACGCTCTGCGATCAAAGAGCGATAGGCCTGCGAATATGTCAACATCTACCTTTAAACCGATCGAGGCGAGACGGGCACCTGTGAACACCGAGGGCCTCGTCCCTTGGATTCGTAGCAACCTGTTTGGCGACCTACGAACCACTTTGGCCACGCTGCTTTTTGGCGGTGTGCTGGTCTGGTACCTGCCGCAGCTCATTGACTGGGCGATATTACGCGCCACCTGGCTGGCTGACTCAGGGGCCTGCCGCGCGGAGGGCGCCGGTGCTTGCTGGGGTGTGATCACCGAGAAATACCGTGTGATCATTTTCGGCCGCTACCCCTACGATCAGCAATGGCGCCCACTAATCGCTACCCTGTTGATGGTCATCTTGCTGGTGGCCAGCTGTACGCGTCCATTTTGGAAGCCCTGGTTGATTGCCCTCTGGGTTTTGGTTCTGGGTAGCTTCTTCACGCTCATGGGCGGCGACGTCATGGGCCTTGAGCCCGTTGAGACCAGCCGTTGGGGCGGCTTGCCACTGACCATCATGCTCGCCACGATCTCGATTGCCCTGGCTTTCCCGTTGTCGCTACTCGTGGCACTGGGCCGGCGATCAGATTTACCCGCCATCAGCGCTTTGTGCACTGTGTTTGTAGAGCTGATTCGCGGCGTCCCGCTGATCTCCGTCTTGTTCATGGCCTCGTTCATGTTCCCACTGTTCATGCCTGCTGGCGTCACGATTGACGTACTGGTCAGGGTTCTGGTGGGGATCACGCTGTTTCAAACCGCATACATGGCTGAAGTGATACGTGGCGGCTTGCAAGCAGTTCCCAAGGGGCAGATTGAGGCGGCTGCGACCTTGGGTTTGTCCTACTGGCAAACACAACGCAAGATCGTCTTACCGCAAGCTTTGGCGATGGTTGTACCCGGCATCATGAACAGCTTCATCGCGATCTTCAAAGACACGTCTTTGGTCATCATTGTGAGCTTGTATGAGTTGACAGGCGCACTCAAGATGGCTCTGGGCTCCGACACGGAATGGCGCATCTTCTATGTCGAGGGCTACTTATTCATCGCCATGATTTATTTCCTGTTCTGCTTTTCCATGTCGCGCTACAGCTCGTGGGTCGAAGGACAAGCCAACAAAGGTAAGCAGCGTTGATGCACACGCAACGCTTGTACGCAACAAATATTTAAGAGTAAAACCATGTCTGAACCCATCATTACATTCGACAAAGTTAACAAGTGGTATGGCAATAATTTCCATGTGCTGCGGGATATCAACCTATCCGTCGCCAAAGGTGAACGCATTGTCATTTGCGGTCCATCGGGCTCCGGCAAGTCAACGCTCATCCGGTGTATCAATCGGCTGGAGGAGCATCAGGAGGGTCGCCTCGTGGTAGACGGTGTGGAGCTTGGTGACGACGTGAAGGCCATTGATCAGGTCCGCAAACAAGTGGGCATGGTGTTCCAACAGTTCAATTTATTCCCTCACCTGACCGTGCTGGAAAATTTGACGCTTTCGCCGATGTGGGTGGGGAAATTGCCCAAACAGGAAGCTGAAGATCGCGCCATGCAGCAACTTGAGCGCGTACAAATTGCCGAGCAGGCGGAAAAGTACCCGTTACAGCTCTCTGGCGGTCAGCAACAGCGCGTGGCCATTGCACGGGCTTTGTGCCTGACGCCCAAAATTATGTTGTTTGATGAGCCGACCTCCGCACTCGACCCCGAGATGATCAAAGAGGTGTTGGACGTCATGGTCGAACTGGCCGACCAAGGTATCACCATGATTTGTGTGACCCATGAAATGGGGTTTGCCAAGGCCGTGGCCGACCGCGTCATCTTTATGGATCAGGGTCAGATTGTCGAAGAGAACACCCCGGACGAATTCTTCAACAACCCCCAGAACGAGCGCAGCAAAGACTTTTTGTCTAAGATCTTGGGCCATTAACAGCGCCGTCAAATACGACAACGTATGGGAACTTTCTAGATGTTGCATCCCTCGAAATCGTTTGCTCAGCATGTGGAGTTCTCATGAAGAAATCAGATCAGTCAATCGCCTTGTCGCATACGGTGTCCCACAGTAAACGGGCCACCTTGCAACGGTTTGGCGGCTTCGCGACATTTGCTGTGGTGGCCACGCTAGGCGCGTGGGCGATGCCACGGGCTCAAGCGGCGACGACAGCCCCTTTGTTAGAAGTCTGGAAAGACCCCAATTGCGGTTGCTGCAAAGACTGGGTAGCACTCATGGCGCAAGCCGGCTTCCAAGTAAAGACATACGATACGGGGAACCGCGCCAAGCGCAAGCAGTTGGGCCTGTCGGAAAAGCTTGGCTCTTGCCACACGGCAACCGTAGCGGGCTACGTCGTTGAAGGCCACGTGCCTGCAGACGCTATCAAGCGCTTACTCGCCGAGCGACCTAAAGCGCTAGGGATTACCGTCCCAGGCATGCCGATTGGTAGCCCAGGCATGGATGGTCCCGTTTACGGCGGACGCAAAGATCCATTCAATGTGTTGTTGGTACAAGCAGATGGGCGCACCCGCGTGTGGCAGGTAGGCTAGGTAGGGAACCTATCAGCTTGCCAGCGCAGCCGCTTGCCAAGCGGCGGCCGCAGCGGCTTGATCGCCTAGCTCGGCCTCTAACTTCGCGGTTTGCACCCAAGCGTCACGACGTAAATCCAGCGGGGCATCGCTTTCTGCCGCCCGCTTCAACATTGGTTTGGCCTTGCCAACGAGCTGACGTTGCACATAAGCCACCGCGGTAAGGTATTGCAGCAGACCCTTTTCGGGCTGCTGTTGCTGTGCCTGCTCTATGACGCCCAACCAGCTATCGGGTAGTTGGGGCAAGAGCTGCGTCATACACGCAACCAGACGTGCTTGTTGCGCATCGCTCAAGTCACCGATGTTGTCCCAAATAACTTGTAACTGGGACATCAGTTTGACCGCCACCTCATCACTCAGATCCGCCGCAACGGCCAAGCGTTGACTGACCCACGCCAGAGACACGTCATAGCCGGCCCGCTCCGCCTGCGGCAAGGATTTCCACATGCTCTCCAATGCGACCTCGTCATGACAACGCTCCAACATCTGCACCGCCAGTGAGCGTTGCAAACTCAGTGACGCACGCGCCGCATAAACCCCATGCTTGGTGAGTGTCCTAACGGCTTCCAGTGCCTTTTCAGGTTGCTGGTCCATCAACGCCAGATCGAGCCGTGCGCGCCAGACCTGCACACGGCGTGAGACCGCTTTAGGTAGCTCCGCTAAGCTTTGATGCGCGCGCGGACTGTCGCCAAGTTCTAGCGCCCATCGCAACGCCCGCAGGCGCACACCCTCTTGGGCAATCGCACCGTCGTTGTGGGTGTCCACCGCCAATGCATGCGCTAAGTGGGTGTCCACGACCGCGGTTTGACGCAGGGTGTGCGCGCTCTCCGCGCAAACCCAATTCGCCAGTACCCGCAAGGTTGCCTGACGCGGCAACTGAGCGCCATCTTGGGCCGTTAAGCCATCCAACTTCTCAATGGCCTCCGCCGCCGCTGTTTGGGCTCGACCATGCCGTCCAGCAAGTTGCAGACTCAGCGCATCTAAAACCAAAGACGATACGGCCTGTTCCTTGTACGTCAAACGCGCGCGCTTACTCGTTACATAGGTGGCTTGAATCCCATAGCGAAAACGCAATCCGACCAGCAGCAGCCAGACCCCGAGCGCCAAGCAGGTCAAGATTAGATTGAGTGATAAATCGATGCGCAAGCCATCGACAAACACCGAGACCATTGCACTGTTGTTCAACAACCAAGCGACACAAACCGCAAGCACGACCCACCAAATGAGAGAGAAAAGCCATTTCATGGTGCGATCCTATCGTGCTGAAGCGGCGCTAGCCAGCGCGGCCAACGTACTCTGAGGGATAGGGACATGCAGCGCGGCAATCGTTGTTTGCAGCTGCTGCAAATCACCGACCAGCCCCACCACGCTGGGGGCCGCGGGATCGGCATACAGCGCGATACCTTGTAGCACCGCCGAAATATCAGCCAACGCTGTTTGCTTTTGCCCTGATAACACGGCAAGTCGGGCGCTCAACAACCGCAGCTTCAGATTCTCTCGCAACACCCAGGCGTTCTCGGGTGACAACATCAACTCATCGGTAGGCGCTACGGCGCGGACGCGCACCAGTTGACTGGCTTGCGCCACGAAGGCCTGACTCAAGCTATGCCACACGCTACTCACAGACGTCACCGCCTGATCGAGCAGGGACGGGGCCACGGTGGTCGATGCGGGGTCAGTGGCCAGGCCAATGGCTGGGGAAGGTGCGGCAGACGTGTCCGCGTCGGAAGTGACTGTGCGGTCTGTCGGCGGCGCGGTATCGCGCATCGCGATTTTATTTACGTCGCGTGTCAAGCGGGCCAGGTCGCGAACGACCAACGAGACATCGGTATTGGTCTCGGTCTGCATCACATCCAAGTCATTTTTCATGGCATCCCGAACGCCGGCCAAACGGGGGTTGGCTGCGGCCTCGATGCGCTCGATACCCACTTGCAGCGCGGCGATAAGCGGCTGGGGGTTGCCCATCAGTTGTGCTTGCTGCACGGCAAAACGCAATGCAGAACCCAAGTCCTGAACCAAGGTTTCGTCCCGCGACCGTGACACGCTTAGCATCAACTCCTCGAGTTGGGTACGCTGCAGGTTGAGCTCGCTGATACGTTGCTCCGCGCCACTCAAGCGTGATTGCAAGGCATTGAGACGCCCGGCTGTTTCACTACTCAGTTCACGTAACGGTGTGACCTCTGCCTCGGCTGACTGCATGCGTTGACCCACCGCCGCACGCAAACCGGAGAAACTCTGCCAAGTGAGGTAGGAGGAAGCCAGCGCCGCCACAGAAACGACGACGGTCATGAGAATCAAGGACATCGAACCCAATGAGCGACCGCCTGCCGATTGATGACCCGACTTGCCGGTCGATGCAGCGGGACTTGATGCGGCCTTGTCGCCCGCAGGCAACGTCACATCGCCTGCAACGCTCGCCTTTTTAGACGCATTATCTGTAGATGTCGAGTCAGTCATAAGCGCGCTTCTCGTTGGTTGCACAGTTGGGCCGCTCAGAAGCGGTCAAAGAACCGTTGACCGCCCTCTTAGCACCCTCGCACCCATTGTAGATGGCAATATCACAGACCGGAAAAGTTCTGATCAAGAGCGCGGAGCGTCATCAAAATGGAATCCATCACGGGCGCGCAAAGGGCGACGTGCTTGCACCCCAATGCTTTTGCGCGTTCCTGAATACGTGCGTGGGTCACCAACAAGGTCTGGTTAGCCAGTAAGTTGCTGTCAGCGCCTACCAACGCCTGTGCGTTTGAGAGCGCCTGCGTGCTGCTCACAAGCCACACCGCCGTGGGGTCGCTGGTGGCTTGCTTCCACACGCTTTCAAATGCGCTGTCCCAAACCGGCATTGACCGCTGATAAACCGCTAGGTACGTCACCTGTGCGCCGCGCGCCACGCACTGCTTCCCCAACCAATCCCGGCCATCACCGTCATCTGCGCTGCCGGAGCGACCGCGAACGATCAGTACAGTCGGCTCAGGAGTACCCGCCGACGCCGGCTTAATTTGCGCTTGGACGACGGCCCATAGATGTTCCGAGTCAAAGGCCAACCCCGCCGCTAACGGCGCATCAATGGCCTGCTCTGGCACGCCAACCGCACGCAGCGCTTTGACCGTACCCGGGCCCGTTGCCCAGCAGCGGGGTCCCGCCCCTGCACGCCAGCGCGCCAGCCAGTGCGCGCTGTCGGTGGCGGATGCCGCTGCAAAAAAGAAGCGAACGGCATTGGCGCTCACAAACATGACCGAGGAAAACGTTGGCCACGCCTGAACCGCCGTGAGATGCGCCTGCGACGGTGCGCCGCCCAAGCCTTGGATGTTAATCAGTGGGAGCGTGAGCACCGGGTATGCTGCCGCACGCAGGTGATCTGCCCAGCCACCCGCTTCGGGCAGCGGCCTGGTGACAACGACCGTGCGCCGCCTAACTGGTGACGCGCGCACCATCAGCGATAAGATCTTGCGCAACCGCCAAGCCCAGTGCCTCGGCTGCAGCCAGGTCGGTCACGTGGGCCCGGCGCTGCGCGCGTATCAGTGGCTTGGCAAGCGCGGCCTGTAATTGCCCGGTGAGGTCGGCAGTGGCCTCCACATCGACCAACTCACCCCACGCAGCATCCACGATCAATTCGTCTGACGCGCCCCATGTGGCATGCGCCGCCAGTGGTACCGAGCAACTGCCGCCAAGGGCTCGACTCACCGCGCGCTCAGCGGCAACGCGGAACCACGTTGGCATGTGCACAAGCGGCTTCAAGGCCTCGATCAAATCCACCCGGTCACTGCGAACCTCGATACCCAACGCCCCTTGGCCGGCGGATGGCAGCATGTCGCTGGGCATAAAGATGCGGCGAATACGATCGGGCAGTTCCAATCGCTTCAAGCCAGCGGCCGCCAACACAATGGCGTGGTACTCCCCGGCGTCAAGCTTGCGCAAACGGGTGTCTAAATTACCCCGCAGCGGCTTAATGCGCACGTCTTGGCGACCCAAGCTGTCCAAACGATCACGCAACAACACCACACGGCGCAAACTCGACGTGCCGACCACGGCACCCTCAGGCAAGTCAACTAAATCGCCAGCGACGGGAGACACCCAAGCATCGTGCGGATCCTCGCGTGTCATCACGCAGGCGAGCTCAAAGCCATCAGGCAGTCGCATGGGGACATCTTTTAGTGAGTGCACCGCCAAATCGGCGTCGCCATTCGCCAAAGCCACTTCCAGCTCTTTTACAAAGAGTCCCTTGCCGCCCACCTTTGACAAGGTCCGATCCAAAATCTCATCACCCCGGGTAGTCATGCCCAACAGCTTGACGTCGTGGCCCAAGGTGTGCAGACAAGCCTGAACGTGCTCCGCCTGCCACATGGCAAGGCGACTCTCTCGTGTGGCGATCGTTAGGCTTAGCGGAGATGACTTATTCACTTGGTAACCCGTTGGTAATCGTTAAGTAAAGCAAATGCTAGCATGACTTAGCGCATTCGTCTGCGGGTCACCCGCCCGCTTGATAGGCGCTGATTTTGCAATCCACACAAAAGACCACCATGGCCACTCGCTCTGCAACTGCTTCAAAAACCAACGCAACCAAGCGTCTGCCGCCGACGTCGGCAGGGACACCTGACAAAGACGCTCCATTGGTAGATGACATCCGGTTCTTGGGACGCCTGCTAGGCGAGGTCATTCGTGACCAGGAGGGCAAGGCGATCTACGCACTGATTGAGAACATTCGACAACTGTCTGTCGCCTTCCGCCGGCAAGCGGACGCCGGCGCGGACAAGGCGCTCAAACGGTTGCTGAAGGGCTTGAGCGGTGACCAAACAGTCACGGTCGCTCGCGCATTTACCTACTTTTCGCACTTGGCGAACTTAGCTGAAGACCGACATCACATTCGCCGCCGCGTGGTGCATGAGCGTGAAGGACAACAACAAACCGGTAGCTTAGCCAAAGCGCTCAGCACCTTGGATGCACACGGTGTGAGCAAAAAGGCCTTAACCAAAGCGCTCGGCGACCTGCACGTCTCCCCCGTCTTAACGGCACACCCGACCGAGGTGCAACGCAAAAGTATTTTGGATGCTGAGCGCGCGATTGGCACCTTACTGCAAGCACGTGACAATTTGGCGCCAAGAGACTTACAGGCAAACGAGGACAAGATTCGCGCGCGCGTGGTTCAGCTGTGGCAAACCCGTCTGATGCGCACCGAGAAGCTCACCGTTGAAGACGAGATCAACAACGCCTTGGCTTACTACCAATCGACGTTTTTGAACGAGATTCCAAAAATCTACCGTGAAATAGAAGATGCGCTGAGCATCGATGACGCGCCAAACTTTCTCAGGATGGGCCAATGGATTGGGGGGGACCGTGATGGCAACCCCTTCGTGACCGCGCAGACCCTTGAATTAGCGCTCAAGCGCCAGGCCGATATGGCGATTCGCCATTACCTCACCGAGGTTCACCTTCTGGGCAGCGAACTCTCGATGTCGGCGCGCTTAATTCGCATTAGTGCCGATATGCAGGCCTTAGCCGTGCGCTCACCCGACAGCAATCCACACCGCCAAGATGAGCCCTATCGCCGCGCCCTCACCGGCGTCTACGCGCGCTTAGCCGCCACCTTACAGGCCCTCACCGGTGGCGTGGCCGCACGCCATGCCGTCGCCCCGTCAGAACCCTACGCAAGTGCCGACCTTTTCTTAGCCGACCTGCGCGTGATTTATGACTCGCTACACGCCAACTTCGGCGCCATGTTGGCGAACCAACGCTTACGCGCCCTCATGCGCGGCGCCCAGGTGTTTGGTTTCCATCTCGGCACCTTGGACTTACGTCAAAGCTCTGACAAGCACGAAGCGGTGGTTGCGGAGTTGCTGGCAAAGGCCCGCATCCACCCCAGCTACGCCACACTGAGCGAGGGCGACAAGCGCTCGCTGCTGTTAGCGCAATTAAACGATGCGCGGCGGCTCTACGTTGCCGGTCTGGCCTATAGCCCACTGACACAAACCGAGCTCGCCATCTTCCACGCAGCCGCCAAGGGCAGGCAAACCTATGGGGCGCAGGCTATACGCCACGTCATCATCAGCCACACCGAGGCGGCGAGCGATTTATTAGAGGTCTTGCTACTGCAAAAAGAAAGCAATCTGCTCACCGGTTTGTTAAGCGAGGATGCGCGCGCCGACCTGATCGTGGTGCCACTGTTTGAAACCATTGAGGACCTTGCGCAGTCCGAGGCCATCATGCGCGACTACTTCGCCTTGCCAGGCATACTGCCCATGATTCGCCGCGCACAGGCCGCCAGCAAAGGCATGACCCAGTCGCACCAATACAGCGAACAAGACATCATGCTGGGCTACTCAGATAGCAACAAAGACGGCGGCATCGTCACCAGCAACTGGTCGCTTTATCGGGCCGAAACGGCGCTCGCGAAACTCTTTGACGAGCTACCCGGAGGCCGCATTCAAATGCGTCTATTCCACGGCCGGGGCGGCACCGTGGGCCGCGGCGGTGGCCCTAGCTATCAAGCCATTCTGGCGCAACCGCATGGCACCGTGCGCGGTCAAATTCGCCTGACTGAGCAAGGCGAAGTCATTGGGTCTAAGTACGCCAACCCAGACATAGGCCGGCGCAACTTAGAAACACTGGTGGCCGCCACGTTAGAGGCCAGCTTGTTACCGCCTACGGCCGACGTGCCCAACGCGTTTTTGCAGTTGGCCCAACAACTTTCTGACGCGAGCATGCAGGCCTATCGGCAGTTGGTGTACGAGACACCGGGGTTCGCTAGCTATTTCTTCGCCGCCACGCCCTTGCGTGAGATTGCGGAACTCAACATCGGCTCTCGACCCGCATCGCGCAAGCCCACCGAGCGCATCGAAGACTTGCGTGCCATTCCGTGGGGCTTTAGCTGGGGACAATCCCGCCTCACCCTACCGGGGTGGTACGGGTTTGGTAGCGCGGTAGAAGCCTACCTAAGCGGCCAACTGGGCACCGTCTCAGACAGCGCACGCTCAAGCCAGCCGCGCAGCCGCGCAAAGCGGCTCAGCGCGCTGCGTTTAATGGCGAGCGACTGGCCGTTCTTTGCCAACTTGCTGTCCAACATGGACATGGTGTTAGCAAAGTCTGACTTGGCCTTGGCTCGTCGCTATGCGGATTTGGTGCCCGATAGCCGCCTACGTAAGCGGGTATTGGCCACCATAGAGGCGGAATGGCAACGCACCGCGGACGCCCTGACCCTGATCACCGGTCACCGCGAACGATTGGCCAACAACCCCGCGCTACGCCGGTCCATAGAGCACCGTTTCCCCTATATCGACCCCTTACACCACCTACAGGTCGAGCTATTGCGCCGATACCGCGAAGGCAAGAGCGATGAACGGGTGAAATTAGGCATACAAATCTCGATTAACGGTATCGCCGCGGGGCTGCGTAACACCGGTTAATCACGGTGATGCTGAGATCGCTAAAATAAGGGCTGACGCCGCATTGGGTGGTGTCACCCTTTATTTTGGTCACCATGTCATCTAACCAACTCGATACGAAGGCCCAAGCGTGGTCTGCCCTGTTCAATGAGCCCATGAGCGAGTTGGTTAAGCGGTATACCGCCAGCGTGTTTTTCGATAAGCGCCTGGCACAGGCGGATATCGCGGGTTCATTGGCACACGCAGACATGTTGGCGGCTGTGGGCATCATCAGCGCAACCGATTTGGCAGACATCCAGCGTGGCCTAAGCCAAGTGCGCGAGGAAATCGCAGCCGATGCCTTCAACTGGCAACTCGACTTGGAGGACGTACACCTCAATATCGAAGCCCGCCTGACGCAATTGGTGGGCGATGCTGGCAAACGCCTACACACAGGGCGTAGCCGCAACGACCAGGTAGCGACCGATATCCGACTGTGGTTGCGCGATGAGATGGACGTGATTGACGGTCTGCTCGCGGAGCTGCAATTGGCTTTGGTCGAGGTCGCGGAACAACATGTTTCCGTCATCCTGCCTGGCTTCACCCACTTACAGGTCGCGCAACCCGTGAGCTTCGCCCACCACCTGCTGGCCTATGTGGAGATGTTCCACCGTGATCAACAACGTATGCAGGACGTGCGCAAGCGGGTGAACCAGCTCCCATTGGGCTCAGCTGCGCTGGCGGGCACCACCTACCCGCTCGACCGTGAGCGTGTCGCCAAGACCTTGGGAATGGACGGTGTCTGTCAAAACAGCTTGGATGCCGTTAGCGACAGAGACTTTGCGATTGAGTTCACCGCCGCCGCCTCGTTGGTCATGATCCACGTTAGTCGCTTGAGCGAAGAGTTGATTATTTGGATGAGCCAAAACTTTGGCTTTGTCAAAATTTCTGACCGCTTCACTACCGGCAGCTCCATCATGCCGCAAAAGAAAAACCCAGATGTCCCTGAGCTGGCGCGTGGGAAAACGGGTCGCGTCGTCGGTCACCTGATGGGGCTCATCACGCTCATGAAGGGCCAACCCTTGGCATACAACAAGGACAACCAAGAAGACAAAGAGCCGCTGTTTGACACCGTGGACACACTCAAAGACACCTTGCGCATTTTTGCCGAAATGGTCGGTGGTCAAGCCGATGCGGTGAGTGGCAAGAAAGAGGGCGGCATCACCGTCAACGCCCAAGCCATGGAGGCCGCAGCCAAAAAAGGCTACGCCACCGCCACAGACCTCGCCGACTATTTGGT
>Ga0115560_1001787_pt1 | contig 14800 bp, 10 predicted proteins | sample COGITO_mtgs_1105_5_FD_87278 | JGI IMG/M metagenome (GOLD analysis project Ga0115560, IMG submission 87278) | Pelagic marine microbial communities from North Sea - COGITO_mtgs_110509 | ecosystem: Environmental > Aquatic > Marine > Epipelagic | place: Germany:Helgoland, sampling site Kabeltonne... | reverse complement strand
GATGCCATTATTCAAACCATTCCTGCCAATCGTCAAAGCCTGTTGTTTAGCGCTACTTACCCAGCGGCTATTGAAAAAATGGCCCAGCGCATTATGCGTGAGCCTGTGCTTATTAAGGTTGAGGGTGAGCATGACGACAGCATCATTGCCCAGCATTTTTATCAGGTGGGTAATAACCAGGCGCGAGACCATGCAGTGATGCTGCTGCTGTTGCAACATCAGCCTGAGTCGGCGCTGGTATTTTGTAATACCAAAAGTGATACCCAGCAACTGGCTAACACCCTCAACGATAACGGCTGCTACGCCCTAGCGTTACATGGCGACATGGAGCAAAAAGAGCGTGACCAAACGCTGCTGCGTTTTGCTAATAAAAGCGCCACTGTGTTGGTAGCTACCGACGTGGCGGCACGAGGTTTAGACATAGAAGCCTTAGACCTAGTGATTAACTATCAAATGCCACGCGATCAAGAAGTGTATGTGCATCGTATTGGTCGCACGGGGAGGGCCGGCAGTTCCGGTTGCGCATGCACCTTGTATGGCGACAAAGAACAGCACAAGCTCGATGCGCTGCAAGGCTACCTTGATCGAACCATTCAGGCCGAGGCCTTGCCTAACGAAAAAGATGTGGCGGCTTCGTTGCCCAGGCCGTTAATGGCTACACTGCAAATTGATGGCGGTAAAAAACAAAAGCTACGCGCCGGTGATATTTTAGGGGCGCTCACCAGCAAAACAGGCGGTAGTGAAATAAATGGTAGCGATGTGGGCAAAATCGTGCTGCACGATATACGCGCTTATGTAGCAGTTAAGCAAACGGTACTCAAACAGGCGTTAAAGAAAATACAGCAGGGCAAAATGAAGGGGCGTAGCTTTAAGGTGCGCGAACTGCGCTAGCGGGTCGAACGGCGTGGTAGCGTATTGGTTTTTAAAGTATTCAGCCTTGCAGTGCCTCGAGCTCTTCTTGCAATGTTAACCACTGTTCCTCGAAGTGATTCTTATCTTTTTGTAGCGCCGCTTGCTGTTGCAGCAGTGTTTGCAATTGGCTTTTATTTGCTGCTTCATACATAGCGCTATCAGTGAGCTGTTCTTCTAATGAAGCCAGCGTCGCTTCTGCTTTGGCCAGCTGTTGTTCGGCTTTTTTTATAGCGTTGTTGAGTGGGTTGAGCTTTTTACGCAACTCAGCGGCTTGCTGGCGTTGTTCTTTTTTAGAGTGGGCTGAATGATGGGCGTCGCTAGGGTTTTGCGCCTCGTTATGCTCGTTATCATCGTCTGTCAGTGCAGGGTTGGCTTGACGCTTTTGTTGCATCAGCCACGAGGCATAGTCTTCCAGATCGCCATCAAAAGCCACTACGCTGTGGTTGGCCACTAGGTAAAATTGATCGACGCTATTGCGCAGTAAATGCCGGTCGTGCGATACAACAACGACCGCGCCGGCAAAGCTTTGCAAAGCGACAGTGAGCGCATGGCACATTTCTAAGTCGAGATGGTTGGTCGGCTCATCAAGCAATAATACGTTGGGCTTTTGCCAAACAATCATAGCCAGCGCAAGCCGTGCTTTTTCACCGCCCGAAAAAGTATCGATGCAGGCCATGGCCATGTCGCCATGAAAATCAAAACCGCCTAAAAAATTGCGAATGTCTTGTTCGCGTGCGGTCGGGCTTAAGCGCTGTATGTGAAGTGCGGGGCTGGCGTTTAAATCCAGTGCTTCGAGCTGGTGTTGACTAAAATAACCCAGTGCACAATTTTCACCTTGTGTGAGTGTGCCCGACAGCGGGGCTACTTCTTTTGCCAGAGTTTTGAGCAAGGTCGATTTGCCGGCGCCATTAGCCCCCAAAAAGCCAATGCGGCTGCCCGGATGAATACTCAAGTTAACGTGCTTAAGAATGATCGTGTCGCTGTAGCCTAAGTTGGCCTGACTGATGTTGAGTAGAGGGTCGGAAATTTTTTCAGCCACGGGAATACTAAAGTCAAACGGCGAGTCGATATGCGCCGGTGCAATATCCTCCATCCGTTCAAGTTCTTTTAGCCGGCTTTGTGCCTGTTTGGCTTTGGTGGCTTTAGCGCGAAAGCGGCTTACAAAGCTGTGAATTTCTTTTTTACGTACTTGCTGTTTTTCATAGCTGGCTTGCTGCTGTGCCAAGCGCTCGGCGCGCTGGCGTTCAAACGCCGAGTAGTTGCCGGAATAGCTGGTCAGTTTTTGGTGTTCTATATGCACGATGCCTGCGCACACACTGTCGATAAAATCGCGATCATGCGAAATTAATAACAGGCTGCCGCGGTAGCGCTGTAGCCATTGTTCAAGCCATAGTTCGGCGTCGAGGTCGAGGTGATTGGTGGGTTCGTCGAGTAGTAACAGATCGGAAGGGCTCATTAAGGCTTGTGCTAAATTGAGCCGAATGCGCCATCCGCCCGAAAAGCTGTTGGCAGGCCGCACAGCATCAGTATGTGCAAAGCCCAAGCCCTGCAGCAACTGCTCGGCACGCACAGCAGCGTTGTACCCATCAATATTGTCTAATTGCTCGTGTAATGCAGCGATCTTTAGCGCCCAAGCGTCTTTATCTGCGAGGTTGCTCGCGCCGTCACTTTGCCCAGATTCAGATTCAGATTCAGATTCAGATTCAGATTCGGCCTCGGCTAGTTGTGCTTGTAACTGACGCAAGCGCTGATCGCCATCCAGTACATAATCAATAGCTCGACGTTCGCTCACCGCAACTTCTTGCGCCATATGAGCAATCCGCCAATCATTGGGGATATGCAGGCTGCCTTGATCGCATTGCAACTGCCCCAGGAGCAATTGAAACAGGCTCGATTTACCACTGCCATTGGCGCCAATGAGCGCAATTTTTTGCCCAGGATAAAAGGTGGCGCCGGTGCTTTGCAGCAAAAATTTACTGCCGCGTTGCAGGCTAATGTCATCGAGTCGAATCATGCTGGCGCATTATACGGATTCCGCGCAAGAATGCTTTTTTATCGCAGTTATTACGAACGAACAGAGGGCTTTATCAAGTACACTAGCGGCTATTACAAATAATGTTGACGGGCACACTTAATGTATTTGCCAATACGTTGTTTGCCCACTTCATAACAACGAGCTAACAGTGACCCTATTCACCGAACTGCCGCTACATAAACAGCTTATAAAAGCCCTCGACAAAGCCGGTTTTACCGAGGCTACTAAGGTTCAAGCGCAGGTGATACCTGAGGTGTTGGGTGGCCGTGATGTGATGGTTTCATCGAAAACCGGCTCGGGTAAAACGGCCGCCTTTATGCTGCCTATGCTCGAGCGTTTTTTAGCTGAAGACAAACCCAATACCGGTACGCGCGGCTTAATTTTGTTGCCTACGCGCGAGCTAGCTCTGCAAACACAAAAAACCTTTGCCACTTTGGCGGCGTTCACACGCATTAAGTCGGGCCTGATTATTGGCGGCGAAGCCTACAAGCATCAGGTGGCCATGCTGCGTAAAAATCCTGATGTCATTATCGCCACTCCCGGGCGACTCATCGATCACATTGATAAAGGCAATACCGACTTCCAAGATCTTGAGGTGTTGGTTTTAGACGAAGCCGACCGCATGCTCGATATGGGTTTTAGTGAAGCGATGAACACCATTGCTCGGGCGAGTAATTCAGCGCGTCAAAACTTATTGTTTTCTGCCACACTCAAGCATCGCGGCATGAGTAAAATTGACCCTTTGCTGGAGGACCCGCGGCGTTTAGTGATTGATGGCGGCTCTGTTGGCCACAGTCAGATTACTCAGCAACGCGTGTTGGCCGACGATGACAAGCACAAGCAAAAATTACTGCTGGCGCTCATCAACGAGGAGCAGGTCAGTAAAGTGTTGGTGTTTTGTAATACGCGTCAGCAATGTCAGCAGTTGGGTAATGTGTTGCGCTATGAAAAACTGCAGGCCGATTATATTCATGGTGAGCTGTCGCAAAGTGAGCGCAAGCAGGTTTTAAATCGGTTTCGTGACAATAAATTACAGGTGTTGGTCGCCACCGATGTGGCTGCGCGCGGGCTGGATATTAATAATATCGAATTGGTGATTAACTTTTCGGTCGCGCAGTCCGGTGACGATCATGTGCACAGAATTGGCCGCACCGGCCGAGCCGAGGCGCACGGCAGCGCCATTACCTTGGTGAATGCAGAAGAATGGCCGCAAATGTCGAGCATTGAGCGCTATTTAAAAGTGCGCTTTGAGCCACGCAAAGTGCCGGGTTTACAAGCGCTTTATAAAGGCCCCAAAAATGTTAAAAAATCGGGCAAAATTGCCGGGCCTAAAAAGAAAAAGCGCAACAAAAGCCCTAAAAAATAGCGCTGGGCTGGCGCTAGTAGCCTTGCAGGCATAAATCGGGCTGCACAACCTCATGGCTTGCGAACGCGCAAGCCTGAGTAAACTGACTCGCTATGGACTTTGCCGGCGGTTAACCGGTAGGCAAGCGGTTACACAGCGGCTTTATCGCGTTGGAGGCCAATAATTACGCCTATTCACGCATGTTGTAGGGTATTTATTCAGGGGTCATCGGTGTATAGTCCCGCTCCGCGATTTTTACCGCCGCGCCGCAATCCACTGGGCTCTTGTGCGAACCAACAAAGGCCTAAATGGGGCTTTTAGCACCTTATCTGCCTACATTTTGCTGCCTCGGCACTCAGCCACAGCAGGCCCGACATGTCAGATAAATCTACAGATCAAACAACTAAATCCGCGCCAGCGGCTAGCCCCGAAAAATCGGTTGTCTTTGCCGATTTAGGACTTTCAGCGCCGGTACTTAAATCGCTGCAAAGCGTGGGCTACGAGCAACCTACCCCTGTGCAGGCGCAGTGTATTCCGCATTTACTCAGTGGTTGCGATGTGCTGGGTACCGCACAAACCGGTACGGGTAAAACCGCCGCGTTTGCACTGCCGCTGCTGTCTAAAATTGATTTGAGCAAAAGTAAGCCGCAGGTATTGGTGTTGGCACCAACCCGCGAGTTGGCTATTCAGGTGGCTGAGGCTTTTCAAACGTATGCCAGTGGTTTGAAAGGCTTTCACGTATTGCCCGTTTATGGTGGCCAAGGCATGGACACGCAATTGCGTCAGCTGCGTCGTGGTGTGCATGTGGTGGTGGGTACGCCAGGCCGCGTAATGGACCATTTGCGTCGTAAAACATTAAAGCTCGATGAGTTACAGACGGTGGTGCTGGATGAAGCCGATGAAATGTTGCGCATGGGTTTTATTGATGACGTTGAATGGATTTTAGAGCATACCCCTAGCGAGCGTCAGGTGGCTTTGTTTTCGGCTACGATGCCGGCGGCCATTCGGAAAATTGCCGATACGTATTTGCGCGATCCTCAAATTGTTAAGATTAAAACTAAAACCACTACAGTAGCCGCCATTGAGCAAGTGTATTGGACGGTTAGCGGTACCAATAAGCTCGATGCGCTCACGCGTATGCTTGAAATGGAAGATTTTGACGGCATCATTATATTCGTGCGGACCAAGTCCAACACGATTGATATTGCCGATAAACTCGAAGCCCGTGGCTACAGTGCGGCGCCAATTAATGGTGATATGAGTCAGCAACTGCGTGAGCGCACCATTACCCAATTGAAAAGTGGCGGCATTGATATTCTGGTGGCTACTGACGTTGCCGCGCGTGGTATTGATGTGGTGCGTATCAGTCACGTGGTGAACTTTGATGTGCCGTTTGATGCCGAAGTGTATACGCATCGAATTGGGCGTACTGGGCGTGCAGGGCGCAGCGGCAAAGCTATTTTGTTTGTTGCGCCGCGTGAAAAACGTTTGTTAAAAACTATTGAAAGAACCACTGGGCAGTCGATTACACCAGTCGATCTGCCGAGTCGCGAGCAGGTTAACAAGCGCCGTATTGAAGCCTTTAAAGGTAAGGTGCACAAAGTGCTTGCTGAAACCAAGCTGGAATTTTTTCATCAGTTGGTGCAAGAAGTGTCTGATGAAAGCAATGTTGACGCACAGCAATTAGCGGCCGCGTTTGCCTACATGGCGCAGCAAGATAAACCCGTTATATTGCCCGAAGAAAAACGCAGTGCAAGGGCACCGGCTAAACGCAATGAAGGGCGAGCTAGCGAAGGGCGGCGCTCTGACGAAAGTAGCAGGCGGTCTAAGCCTGCCGGCGGACGGCCTGAACGCGCATCTAACAAGCCATCTCGCCCCGTGCTCGATGAAGATGGTAAGCAGGTCGATATGGAGACTTACCGTTTGGCCGTTGGGCGTGAGCATCTCGTGCAGCCGGGTGATATTGTTGGCGCCATTGCCAATGAAGCCGGTATCGAAAGTAATTACATTGGTCGTATTCAGTTGTTTGACGGTCACAGCACTGTCGATTTGCCAGCCGGTATGCCCAAGGAAGTTTTTGAGCATCTGAAAAAAGTCCGCATTCGCAATCAGGCCTTAGATATAGAGCGTGGCCCAAGCACTAAAAAACACAGTGCTGACGCACGCAAGCCGCGCCGATCAGCTGAGTTTAAGCCTGGTGCTGATAAGAAGCCCTCTGCGGATAAAAAGCCCTTTGCCGATAAAAAAGCCGGTGAAGCAAAAGCTAAGCGCACAGCCAAACGACCCATGAAGAAGCCAGTGGCGTAACTGCTGGCGTAGCCCTCAAAGAATTGGCCAAGCAAGCGCTGAAAAAAGTTGCATGTAAGGGGCCAGTGATAGCGCATGTCGCCCCATTACCTTTAATGGGGGCGTGCCGTTTCAAGAATCAGATCATCCCGGTTAACGTCCAGCTTGCCCGCTCCATTCACGCAGCGGTGCCATAGCTTGGGCACCGCTGAGCTGCGTGAACACAAATTAACAAGTATCGCAGTCTGCTTGCCACTATAATTTACCCACTCTTCTTTTAGTTAGTGGCGAATTCCAATGAAGCTATTCTCCTCCATCTTAGTACCTGTCACATTGCTGGCCAGTTTCCTCGTATTGGGAGGCTGTAGCGAGCGCGATGCGTCATCGTTAACGGATCACGTTGGCAGCGAACCCAGAATCGGCGAGCCTCAAGCGTTGGCCTCAGGTCACAGCGGTTTTACTGCGCCCTCTACATTTACCACTGCAGCTAACCAAGCGGTCCTTGAGCAACTGCCTTTTGCTGATCGACAGGATTTTGAAGATGCGCAGCGCGGTTTGATTGCCAGCCCGCAATCGCTTGTGGTGTTAGGCGCTGAGGGCGATTTGCTTTGGAATCAAGATCAGTATGATTTTATTGAGGGCGATGCCCCTGCCAGCGTTAACCCGAGTTTGTGGCGTCAAGCGCAACTGAATAATATTCATGGTCTATTCGAGGTGACTCGGGGCGTTTATCAATTGCGTGGTTTTGACTTGGCCAATTTAACGGTGATTGAAGGCGATACCGGATTGATTGTGGTCGACCCGTTAACAACGCGCGAAACGGCTGCAAGAGCCTGGGCTTTTTACCGCGAGCAGCGCGGTGATAAGCCGATTGTTGCGATTATTTTCACCCATAGCCATGTTGATCATTTTGGTGGCGTATTTGGTGTCATCAGTGCGGCCGATGCCAGTGCGCAGGGGGTGCGCATCATTGCACCGGCTGGGTTTGTTGAAGAGTCGGTGAGTGAAAACATTATGGTCGGCACCGCCATGCAGCGCCGCGCGAGTTTGATGTATGGTCAAAATTTGCCTAAAAGTGTGCGCGGCCATGTCGATACCGGTTTAGGCAAAGAGCCGCCAATGGGTGGCAGTATTGGTATTCTCAAACCGACTGAGCTCATTGATCACACCGGACAGACGCTCATCATTGATGGCCGTGAGTTTATTTTTCAGTATGCGCCAGAGTCTGAAGCACCGGCTGAGCTCACCTTTTATTTGCCCGATGTTAATGCGTTTTGTGGTGCTGAGGTGGTCTCGAAAAATTTGCACAATGTTTACACATTAAGAGGTGCTAAGGTGCGCAATGCCTTGTTGTGGAGTGATTATATTGAAGAAGCTCGCACATTATTTGGCCAAGCCGACGTTTATTTTGCTAGCCATCACTGGCCCATTTGGGGCAATGAGCGTATCCAGGATTTTTTGAAGCAACAGCGCGATGTGTATAAATATATTCATGATCAGACAGTGCGCTTAATCAACCAAGGTTACACGCCCAAGGAAATTGCCGAGACCATCACGCTGCCGGAGTCGTTGAGTCGAATCTTTTCTATTCGTGATTACTATGGCACGGTAAGGCACAATAGTAAGGCTGTTTACCAGTGGTATATGGGCTGGTACGACGCCAACGCTGCGAATTTGAACCCGCTGCCGCCAGAGGCGGCTGCAGAAGGTTATGTGAAGTTGGCGGGTGGCAGTGAGCAATTGTTGGCTCAGGCCCGCACAGCTTTTGACCAAGGTGAATACCGTTGGGCTGCCGAGTTACTCAACCACTTGGTTTTTGCTCAGCCTAATAATGACGAGGGTAAAAAGCTTTTAGCGGCCAGTTATGATCAGTTGGGTTATCAAGCTGAATCAGGCCCATGGCGTGATGTGTATCTTTCTTCAGCCTATGAGTTGCGCCATGGCCCTAGCAATAAAACGGTCAATATCGCCGATGCCATTGATATGTTACGTGAGGTTCCACTAACGCAATTTTTTAGTGCGATGGCAGCGCAGGTAATACCAGAAAAAATTACGGGTAAAAACACTGCAATAAATTTGGTTTTTACTGATATTGGCGAGTCTTATTTATTGTTTTTTGAAAATAGTGTCTTGCATCATCGTAGTTTGGAAGAGGGTGATCATGCCGACGCCACGCTGAACCTTACGCGCGAGATGTTTTTTAAAATGATGACGGGGCAGGCGGGCTTGAAAGATTTATTTTTCTCTGATCAGCTCAATATTGATGGCAGCCGTATTAAGTTGGCCGCTTTTTTTGCCGCACTAGACAAACCCAATGGCTTGTATAACATCGTTACGCCGTAACTGTATTTTTGACTGAAACATTAATCATTATCTTTAGGAAGGTTTTCGTATGACTAATATTGTTGATTATCAATTGGCTGATGGCATTGCCACCATTACATTGCAAAACGGCAAAGTAAACGCCTTGGGTTCGGCGATGTTTGAAGCGCTCAATGGTGCCTTAGATCAGGCCGAGCAAGATCAAGCCGTAGTGATGTTAGTGGGCCAGCCCGGTATTTTTTCAGCGGGTTATGACCTTAAAGAATTGCAGCAGGGTGGCGATGTTATCGTCAATTTGGTGGCTACGGGGTCGCAGTTCACCCGACGCCTGTTAGCCTTTCCTTTGCCGATAATCGGTGTGTGTACGGGTAACTGCATTGCTAAAGGCGCCTTTATTATGCTTAGCTGCGATTACCGAATTGGTGTTGAGGGGCCGTTTACGATTGGCCTTAATGAAACAAAAATTGGCATGACCATGCATCACGTGGGTATTGAGCTGCCGCGGCAACGGCTTACCCCAGCAGCTTTTAATCGCTGTGTGATCAATGCCGAAATGTTTGATCCTGCTGGCGCTGCTGCTGTTGGTTTTCTCGATAAAGTTGTCAGCGCCAACGAGCTATTGCCGGCAGCACGTGCCGAAGCTGTGCGTCTGCAAGGCTTGCATAGTGATAGTTTTACCGCCACTAAGTTAAAATCGCGAGCGGCGCTGCTTGAAAAAATAGACTGGGCAATACAGCAAGACAAAAAAGACGCGGGAGCCCATTAACGAGTGGGTGGCACTTTTTAAAGAGCTGCAAATAGCCCGGTCAATAACTGGGCTATGCCTTAAAGCAGTGTTAAGTATTGTATCTGCCATAGGTTATACAAAAGCCGCCGTAATTTCAGCAACCGACTAAAAGATATCTTATGGAAATTTTATACCCCATGTTTGCAGTCATTGCGCTTTCAGGGCTGTTGTTTTTATTTTTGGCCGCCACAAGAATCCCGTTAATCATTAAAAACTTTGGCCGTTTGCAGCACTCAAAGCACTCGGAGGATCTGCGACCACGGTTGCCCCCGTTTGCTCGAAATGTTACGGATAATTACAACCACTTATTTGAGCAGCCTACCGTTTTTTATGCGCTGGTAACTTATATTTATTTAATGCAGCATGTTGATACAGTGCATGTTTACCTTGCTTGGGCTTATGTGGCCACACGAGTTATTCACTCGGCCATTCAAATCACATCTAATAACGTTTCGTATAGAGTATTGGCTTTTATAGGGTCGGGTACTTGCTTGATCACGATGATTGTTAAAGAAGTATTATTCTTTTTAAGCTGATTTTAGTTAGTTTCGTCGTAGGCTCTCTTGCGTCACAAATGGTTGCAAGGCTTAGTATGTCTTTTGTAATTGCCACGGCTGCTATCTTTTCAGTGGTACTCTGCATGAACCACCCACAATATTTTTTAAGCGCGTTGTGTGCGTGTAGAGACCAACCTTGATTGTTTTAATGCTCTCTTAAGTCATCGCGTAACTCAATGAGTTGAGACTTATAGTTGTCTGCATCACCATAAGCGACGAATTTTCGGTATCGTTTGTGTGTTCCCACAACCTTTCGGGCATGCTTAATCGGGCACCAATATTGTTCGGTGCGGGCGATCACCTCACGAGAATAACTCATAACTCCATTGCCGTACCCACAATAGAGGCAGTTAAATTTCTCTATTGCATTGAGATAGGACAGATGATGCCTGTCGAGAGCTATATATTTTGATCTTTTCACTCTTGCGATGCGGAATAATCTAAAACAAATATGCTGGTAACAAGTGATGGTTATATCGATGCAGAGGATGGGAATAATCATGCCGTAGATAAACGGGATAGAAAGAATATGGCGCAGCTTGGAAGATAGTAGCCACGGCAGCAACGCTACGCGTAGCCGGCTATGTGCTTTGTGCGAAGCCTGGTCAAACTTGACTTTTGTGCCTTCAATTTTGTATTTAAATTCTTTTTGCTGTTGTTCAAGTTCACTAAGTAGCTGATTTTCGAGTTTAGAGATTTTGTCTATTAAGTCGCTGATGGTAGTAGACATGATATTTCTTACCCTACGGTCATGAATGGAGGGCCAGTGTATTCACTATCAGTACGCTCGGGCAATAAAAATCATTCGCGTAAAAAGCCAATAAAACCCAAGGTTATAACCAAGCTCCCACACAAAGGCAGCCGCTGCTAATTCAACGGCTGTACGATAGCTTGATAGTTGTTTCTACTGAGCTGACTTGGCCTACCCAAGCCAATAAGCGCGCGTTAATTAATAACCGAGGTGCCACCATCAACTGGGATAATTTGGCCGGTGATGAAGGCGCCAGCCTTAGAAGATAGCATAATGGCAACACCCGCAATATCGCTGGCTTCACCCCAGCGGCGCATGGGAATGCTCTGCAGCTCTGCATCAAAGGCTGCTTGATCATTACTTAAAAACTCGGTCATTTTTGAATAAAAGCGACCAGGAGCAATGGCATTGACGCGAATGTGGTCGCTGGCCAATTCAGTTGAGAGTACGCGCGTGAGTTGATGAATGGCTGTTTTAGAGATGGCGTAACTAAAGTTATCGAGGGCGTTACCTACTATGCCGGCGATAGAGCCAATATTAATGATGCTGGAGGTATTGTCAGCGGTGGCATTCTTTTTCAGTAAGGGCGCCAATGCTTGAGTTAAAAAGAACGGACTTTTGGCATTGATGTCCATGGTTTTATCCCAGCCTTTTTCAGGGAACTGGCCAAACGGCGCGCCCCAGCCTGTGCCTGCATTGTTAACCAACACATCGATATGCTGCTCACGCGACATTAATTCGGTCACCAGCGTTTGAAGACCCTCAGATGTTGCAATATCGCTGGGAATGGCAATACATTCGCCATACTGACTGAGCTCTTTGGCAGCGGTGATACAGGCTTCGGCTTTGCGAGCTGTTATGTAAACGCGCTTGGCCCCCGCTTCAAGAAAACCTTGTGCCATAAAAGCACCCAGCCCTCGGCTACCGCCGGTGACAACACAGATTTTATTTTGCATAGAAAATAACGATTCGATCATGGTTTATTCCTTTTTAATTGATACGCCGTTTTTATCAACCTACTAATTTCGGCATGAGCGTCTGCTTTTTGCCGCCTGCGTTGCCCGCATTTTTAGCAGTAGGGTAGGCGAGGGACTGTTAGCCATTTAATAATGACTACATTTTTATCACTAAGCCCAATGACGGCGGTAGCTCGCCTTTGCAGGCGGCCGGATATAGCTGTGTAAGACCATCTAGGCCTGCTTGTTGGTCCACTTCCATCCAGCCAAAGGTTGCCATTGCTGCTCCACCAACGAACGTGCTTGAGCGCTTATCAAACTCTGAAGGACCCCATTCTTTCATGCGGTCGAGAATATAGCTGGGGGCAAAAAACATTTCGTGTTTGTCAGGGTTGGGTTTGCCGTTTGCTACATCGCTACCAAGATCTTCCCAGTGGGTTATGCCCACACTGATGTAATAATTTAAGTTATCGCCTAGCTTGTTTTGTAGTGCGGCTTTAACACCTGCATTACCGGCCATATCTACTATGACAGTTGGCTTATTTTGCAGTGTGGATGTGAACTCCTCGTATGAAATGGTTTGCTGATAGAGTTCTAGTCCGGCTACAAAATTGACGTTGCGACTTGACGTTAGGGCAACAACAGTAGGTGCATTGTCATCGTTTGCAAGGCCGTAGGCTAAACCTAGGCTGGTTTTAGACGATGCGCTAACAATAACTATTTGTTCTGCGCCATAGTAGTTGTTGCTTTTAAGTTGGTCCCAAAGACAAAACGAGGTGACGTGCAGTGGCGCTAATAAAATGCGTGCGGTATCAGTGCTGCGGTCGTACTGACTGTCAGCTAACACGCGGTTATAGCGGTTATACAGTGGTGGCAGTGCTTGGCGGTGAGCGCTGTTATCAACCAAGGACCTATCACTCACATGCGAGGGTTGTATGATGAGTGAGGTGGCGGGTGGGAAGTAACCATATAATCGATCGCCAACGGGAATGGCCTCGTGGTTAGACTCGACCACGTCGGCAAAGCCCCACACTGGAATGATGCCCCACGTATTGTCATCGTTTTCTAGTGCAGGAAAAAACTGCCAGTAGCCCATGCTGTCGCCTGCGGCAGCATAGGTGAGGTTGTTAGCGGTAAACGCGAATTGGTCAATGTCGACTCTAATGTCCCCGTCGCCAAGAATTTTGTGGTCTGCTTTGACTATTCGATGTTGATTGGGATTGGCTTTTTTTACTTGAAATTCTTTATGCATATTGGGTTCCTTAGGGCCTCAGTGCGCCGGTAGCGTTGTCTCAAATTCCATAAACTGACCGTCGTGTGCTTGAGCTAGGCGCGACACGAGCGTATGCCCCAGCCCGGTGGAGGGCGTGAGCACGCCGGCCTTGTGCGAAGAGCCGCTATGATCATCCAGCGCCAGGCAAAGGCCGAGTTCGGCGAGCATTTTTGACGTTGCGCCATAACCGGGATCGCCTTGCCCAGCAATACGGGTGAGGGCTGATTGTGCGTCGGCTGTGGCAGTGACTTCCACTTCGAAGCTGCCATCGCGCAGTAACCAAGAGGGGGGGCCTTCTCCAGAGCCAGGCTTAAACTTAATAGGTTCTCCGAGAAAATAGCCAAACCCGCGACTAGCCCACATGCCGGTAACGCGCATCCACATGCCGGCGGCTGCGCACTCGCTGTACGAGGTGGTGTGGTGCTCGTCACGCAGCGTCAGGCTACGTCGTACGATTCTGGCATTGATAGGAGCCATAAAAAAAGTGGACACGGCTCCATAGGTGGAATCGAAAGCCCATTTGAAAGCGGCGGGCATGCCATCGGCGGTACCCGGTGCTGCGGTTTCGATGCCGGTGGTTCCGCGCGTCAGGAGATAGGGATTGGCTTCCATTGCATCGGTATAGGTACCCGATTTTTTTGCTCGTGCCGTTGCTCGACCCGAGTTTAAGGTGCCGCCCGAGAATGAACCTGTGTAGCGAGTATAGACACCCCGCACTTGAACCTCCTGATCGGTATCCGCGTCAAGTGCCTGGCTGGCGAGGAAGGCACCTAAGTCTGAGGGAATGGAATCGACACCGCCGCCTAACACGATCTTTGCGCCCGATTTGTTTGCTGTGTTGTGAAAGGCTTCAATCATTTCGGCCTGCCAGAATCCTTCGCCGGCAAGATCAGAGTAGTGAACGCCCGCCCGTGCACACTCACCTAAAAGAGCGGCGCCGTTATTAACCGAGTAGGGGCCAGCGCAGTTGAGTATGACTGAGGTGCGCGCCACCATTGCGGCCACGGCGTCGGGGTCGTTAAGGTCAACGCAGAGAGTCTCAGGTTGACTGCCAAGCACAGCAGACAGTTCCGCAAGTTTACTTGGCGTGCGGCCTGCGATAGCCCACGGTTTACCGCTTAGTTCGGGGTGTGTGTCGAGGTAGGTGGCCACCAATTGGCCCGTAAATCCAGTCGCGCCATAGACGATTAATACGAGTGGTTCTATCGACATAGTGATTTCCTTATGCACTCAGTGCGGTTTTAAATGTTAGTAGTTTCATTACTGCAAGCCTAGAGCCCACGGCAATTCTATCAGCTAAATCTTGCCATCCAGAGATTTGTTTCGTTATTAAATTTTGTTAAGGCTTTAACAAAAAATTGCTGTGCGAGGGGGCGTAGCTTGACCGGCGGTTTAGCTAGATCTTGCTAGACTTTTTTCGGGTACAGGATCATTTGTGTGCAACGAAACAGCGCAATCGTTTTACCTGTGTCTTTGCTTGCAACAGTTGCGTCCCATACTTGTGTAGTGCGCCCCGTGTGTACAGGCGATGCCACACAGGTAATCACCCCATCGGCCACCGTACCCAGGTGATTGG
>Ga0115560_1001784_pt1 | contig 14804 bp, 13 predicted proteins | sample COGITO_mtgs_1105_5_FD_87278 | JGI IMG/M metagenome (GOLD analysis project Ga0115560, IMG submission 87278) | Pelagic marine microbial communities from North Sea - COGITO_mtgs_110509 | ecosystem: Environmental > Aquatic > Marine > Epipelagic | place: Germany:Helgoland, sampling site Kabeltonne... | reverse complement strand
TTACATTTCTAAATAATAAACTATGAAAGTTCAATACATCAGAGTAAGCACAATAGAGCAAAATACAGATAGACAAGATAATTTTAATGGTAAAAAATATACTGATAAGTGTAGTGGTTCAATCGCATTTAAAGACAGAAAGGAAGCTTCTAAGCTATTATCTAATCAAGATGTTACTGAGGTGTTAGTTCATTCCATTGATAGACTAGGAAGGAATACTATTGATATTATGCAGACTATACAAGACTTTACTAGCAGAGGTATCAATGTTATATCTGAGAAAGAAGGCTTAAGTACTTTAATAGACGGCAAGGTTAATCCAGTAGCTAAGATGATGATAGGTATACTAGGAACATTGGCTGAGTTTGAACTTACTAGAATTAAGGAAAGACAAGCTGAGGGTATTGCTAAGGCTAAGACTAAAGGAAGTTATCTAGGACGTTCTAAGGGTAGTGCTGAATCTGTTGAGGTATTTATGAGTAAGGCATCTACTAAAGCTATAGTGAGGTATCTAAAGCAGAAAGAGAGTATATCTAGAACTGCTAAGCTATCTAGTACATCAACTGGTAGTGTTAAGAAGGTTAAGAAGATGATTAAAGACGGATTGATTGAACTATAAAACTCTTTTAGCCTAAACTCATTTTGCCACCTCAGAAATTATACGAAAAGGTCGATTGAACGTTCGATGAATAATAGTTAATTGTATGAAAGAGAATGGACAAATTCAACATAAATCGAATGATTTTTTTTATTAAAATCGTTTTCCAAATGAAATACCTCCTCTTAAAGCAAGATTACTTGAATCTTTATCATCAAAATTGAATAAGTTTCTACCAAGTCCACCAAATATTTCAGCAATAAAACCTTTTTTAGTTACCCATTTATTACCTATAGAAATTCCAATAGAAAAATTGGTTAATTTTTTTGTTTGAACATAGTCATCAGAATAAGGTACACCGGTATAAAAGTAACCTCTATATCTATGAAGCATTCCAAAACCTTCTACAAAAAAACCTCTTGCATATTTGTTAGAGAAATATACTCTATAATTAGGGGTAATAGAGAAATTTCTGTAATCTCGGTTTGGCACACTATCTCCGTCACTATCAAATATTTTTTTATTATCATTGAATTGGACATCAACACCAAAAGAAGATTTGTTATTAATTAAATATTCATAGGATATATCTGCCCAGCCAGAGACTAAAAGGACTAATGGAGTTAACGTGATTTCATTTTTTTTATCAGTATCTTGAGGAAAAGAATCTTGTTGGGCATTTAAAATAGTTGTTAAAAAACATAATAATAGTATCATTGTTTTTTTCATAGCAATTTAGTTTTAGGTCAAATATAGAAAATAGTCCGATATTAAAAACCAGATTTAGAGTAATCTACTTCTTTTGGTAAGGTTAAAAAAGTAAAAAAGCTAATTAGAGATGGCTCTATAATTTTATAGTTATTTTTATTTCATTTTAAAATCTTTTGTCTGCTGACTATATTTATCTTTATCTTTATATCTCTCTTTATCTCTTTATCTCTTTATCTATCTCTCTTTGGTTCAAGGGGGGCTTGAAATATTTATTTTATAAGACATTGATTAGTAGAGGTTAATTTATTTTAAATCAATTATTTTTTAAACTTTTTTTAGCTGATTAGTTTCTATTAATTGACAAATCTGTGAATAAGTATTATTTCATTTGTGAATTATTCTCTTAAAATAATTATATAACTTTATAATTTCTTAAATCAATAAATAAGTTTTTCTAAATTCATATTTAATTGAAGAGTTATTTATCTAATCAAAAATAAAATCTTTATTACTTAAAAATAATTATAGATTCTTGGGGAACTTGCTATGTGGTAAATGTCATCTTAAAAGATTCTTAATCGTTGCTTTGCTAACTCTTGAAAATAATTTCTCAACTCCTTTCTTATCCTTGTCTGATAGAAAGTTTAGCATCTTAACGTAAAGCAACATAGATAGTTTTTCAAACTGAAAGTCTTCTAGTATTTCTGAATGTGCTTCTTGTACCTTTTCAGAGATTCTTTTAGTTCTTCTATTTGTATAGTGTCTTTCATTTACTCCAACAGATGAATGACCGAGTAGTATTCTTCTAATTGTTTCAGATATTTCAAGTTCTGTAGCAAGTGTGTTGTAGGTCTTTCTAGCAGTCTTAAAATTGTATCCTAATATCTTTGTTAGCTTCTTCTGATATCTTCCCCATACTTGCTTATGTAGTGTTAAGTCATTTAAATCATAGTCAAACAATGCCAGTTCTTGTGCTGATAATATACGTTGTCCTTTGTGTGTCTCAAGGAATAGAATTTTAGTAATCTTAATAAGAAAAGGAATCATATCATCTACTCTTATTATCAAATCATCATTAGACCGATTCTTTGTTTTTACTCTTCGATGTATTATATAAATATGTCCATCATTAAATAGATTTAAATAAGGATTCTTTGTATCAAAATCATCTTGTTTTACCTCTGCATCTTTTAAAGCAACAATATCAGAATTATACATTCCTCTTAATCCAAACATTAGTAAGTAGAGTGCAAGTGCTTGAACTTCATAAATATCATTAGCCTTTCCAATAGCTTCTTCAAATTCCTCTGAGGTAATTGTTTCTATTCTTTTTGATGCTCTTGCTGGTAGTCTTAAATTTCTGTTTAAAGTGAACTTTTCATATATGTAGCCTTTGTCATATGCATCATTTAATACGGCTCTTATTTTACCAAAATAACTATTGATAGTTGTATTAGCTAAACCATTGTTAATTGCTTGTCTTTTAAATTTGTCAAGCAGTTCATAGGATGAGTATTCTTGAAAGGTAACTTGTCTTTTAGACTCGTAACCTAGATGTTTTTTAAATGCCTTTAAGATACTGCGATAGTCATTATAGGTTTGTATTGTTCTACTGTCTCTTATTACTGTCTCTATGTACTTGTCTACACTACCATAATCAACTTCCCCCTTTAAAAATGCTATTACTTGTTGAAAGGTAAATTGTTTAGTTTCAAATCTTGTTAGAGCAATATTTATTTTCTCTTTGCATTCCTCAAGTACTACATTTAATTCTTTTTGGCTTACTGATGTAGCCTTAACTCTCCAACTTCTTTTGTCGACATCTTTTGTATGAACTTTTACTCCAGTTGAAATAACCTTTCTACACTTTTTTTTCTGCGTGTCTGTATGTGAAATATCATACCTAATAGTATCTCTACCATATCTATCAGTAACATTCATAAACCTTAAAGTGATTGTCATATAAGTTGATTTAAATTTAGTACACTATGTAGTACACCAACAAATATAGCAATATAAAAAGAATATAATAGTAATGATATTTATTAAGCCTAGTAATAGCTTTAAAATCAAAGGATTTTGTTAATTTGTAGAGGTGTTGTAGGAAAGTTAAAAAGGATTGTAAAATGGATGTTACCGAATTTTGAATCCAGCGCGTCTACCAGTTCCGCCACTCGAGCAATATGATAAGTTGCAAATTTAAAAAATATTTTATGATTGTGGGATTTAATCTTAAAAACTCGTCAAATAATTTTACTTTTGTTTTAAGCCCCAAAAAACTAATCTGATTAACACATAATTAAATGTCAAAAAAAGAATTATCTCCAAAACTCTTTGCTTGTTCGCAAAGTATGGTATTGGCTGAAAAGATTTCAAAAGAATATGGAGTGCCTTTGGGAAAAGTTAAAACAACAAAGTTTAGTGATGGAGAATTCCAGCCTGCTTTTGAGGAATCTGTAAGAGGAAGAAGGGTTTTTATTATTGGCTCTACATTTCCCACAGCTGATAATTTAATGGAGATGTTGTTAATGTTAGATGCTGCAAAAAGAGCTTCTGCAAGACATATTACCGCAGTAATGCCCTACTTTGGGTGGGCTCGTCAAGACAGAAAAGACCAACCTAGAGTTGCTATCGGCGCCAAGTTAGTGGCCAATTTATTACAAGCAGGAGGAGCTACTAGAATTATGACCATGGACTTACATGCAGATCAGATTCAAGGATTTTTTGAAAAACCAGTAGATCACTTATATGCCTCTACTATTTTTATGTCCTATATCAACGATTTAAAATTAGATAATTTAACAATTGCATCTCCAGATATGGGAGGCTCTAAAAGAGCCTATGCCTATTCTAAATACTTAATGTCTGACGTTGTTATTTGTTACAAGCAGCGCAAGAAAGCAAATGTTATTGGTCATATGGAGCTAATAGGTGATGTAAAAGGCAAGAATGTTATTTTAGTAGATGACATGATTGACACTGGAGGCACACTATCTAGAGCTGCCAATTTAATGATAGAAAGAGGCGCCATAAGTGTACGTGCAATTTGTACGCATCCAATCCTCTCTGGAGACGCGTATGATAAGATTCAAAACTCTAAATTAACAGAGCTAATTGTGTCTGACACCATTCCATTAAAGAAGAAGATTTCTAAAATAAAAGTTGTAACTTGCGCCCCCTTATTCGCTGATGTTATGAGGAAAGTTCAGGACAATACATCGATAAGTGACCAATTTTTAATGTAACTAAATTTTAAGTAAAAAAAGTAATGAAATCAATTACAATCAAAGGATCAAAAAGAGAAAGCGTGGGTAAAGTAGCAACGAAAGCCTTACGTAATGCTGGTATGGTTCCTTGCGTTATATACGGAGGAGATAAACCAGTTCATTTTTCAGCAGAAGAAAAATTATTTAAGAAATTGGTATATACCCCAAATGTATATACTGCAATGATTGAACTAGACGGGCAGAAACTTTCGGCTATCTTACAAGATATCCAATTTCATCCAGTAACAGATAGAATCTTACACATAGATTTTTATCAGTTATTTGATGATAAAGAAGTAGCTATGAATATTCCGGTAAAACTAACAGGAACATCTCCTGGAGTTTTAAATGGAGGTTCTTTGCGTTTTACAAATCGTAAATTAAAAATTAAAGCAATACCTGCTAAATTGCCAGATTATGTGACTGCTGATATCTCAGAATTAAAGATTGGAAGTAAACTATTTGTTACTCAAATTTTTAACGATGACTATACATTCATGCACCCAGATAACACTGTAGTTGTTCAGGTTAGAACATCTCGTAACGCAGTAGATGATGAAGTAGCAGAAGGTGCAGAAGAAGCAACAACAGAAGCAACAGAAGCTGCAGCTGAATAACAAACTACTATTTTAACAATAGAAGAGGTACGAGAGTAGATAAATTAGAAAAGCGTTACACATGTGCAACGCTTTTTTTATTTTCTTTATTTTTACAATATGAATATTTTTAAACTCTTTTCTAATAAACAAATAGAAAGAAAACAAGTGGTTATGAAAAAATTTTTAATTGTTGGTCTTGGAAATATTGGAGATACTTACAAAAATACACGGCATAATATAGGTTTTCAAATTTTAGATGCCCTTGCTAAAGACCAAGAGGTTAAGTTTGAAACAGAAAAACTTGGTGATATTACTCGTTTTAGACACAAAGGAAGAACCTTTATTTTACTAAAACCAAGTACCTACATGAATTTAAGTGGTAAAGCAGTGTCATATTGGATGACTCAAGAAAAAATACAGTTAGAAAATGTTTTTGTTGTAACCGATGATGTACATCTAGATTTTGGATCTGTAAGAATAAAAACAAAAGGAAGTGCTGGTGGTCATAATGGTCTAAAAGATATTCAAGAGAAATTAAATACACAGCAATATACTCGTTTTCGCTTTGGGGTTGGAGGGAATTATGCAAAGGGGCGTCAGGCAGATTTTGTTCTCGGTTCTTGGACAAAAGAAGAAGAAAGTCAGCTTATAGAAAGAATTCCACTGGCAACAAAAGCCATTGTGTCTTTTGGAACAGACGGTATTAACAATACGATGAACAGCTATAATGGAAAATAACTTTTTTTATTCGTAAAGAAAGAGAAAGATATAATTAGTCCTTTATTGTCTTTCTATGCTGATATTCATATTTATTGAAGACGTTAACTCTCCTATAGTCTCTTCAGCTTCTTGATTAAGTGAAACAGTAGTCTCATTAAAAATAACGACGTTAAAAGTACCTTCTATTAAAGCATTATCTTGAGCCATAAAACTTATGGTATTATCTACTGCATTTGTAGAATAAGATCCAGCATCACTAAATCCAATAATTTCAGAATCTGTTATAGGGTTTTGTCCAATTGGTGTGATGGTAGAAACAATTCTAAATTGTCCAGAAGAAGTATAGGTGCCATCTTCATTGAAAATTAAATTAACTTGAAATGTATCACCAATACTACTAGTATTTGCTACTGTAACAGTAATTCCAGATGTTGTTGCGCTAGTTTCTGTATCTATGACTAAACTAGAGATATTATAAGTACCTGCTATATTTTCATTAGACAAATCAAGTTCAGGGTCACTAGTGTTTTCTGCACAACTTAGTATTGTTGTGGCAATAAGTGCGAATAAAATAAACTTAAATGTTTTCATAAAGATTGTTTTTTTCAAATATAACTTTTAAATAATCATCTTTATTGTAGGAGATGTTTATTTTTAATTAAAATTAATTTTCACTGGCAAACCACTCTGCAAAAGAGGTTTCCGTTTCTTGCAATTTTATTGAAAATAAGTTGATATTTTTTGGAAGTCTTCTGTTAATTTTTTCAGCAAAATCAATCACCATCATTTCACTGGTAGGCTGGTAGTCTACTAATATAACATCATGACCTCTATCACTTAATATTTTTGCTAGCTCTAGATGTGGGGTGTTTTTGTTGAAAACAGTGGCATGATCAAATAGATCTACAATTTCTTCTTTTACTATTTTTTTTAAATCAGAAAAATCAATGACCATTCCGTATTTTACATGAGAAGAATCAGCTATAGGAGTTCCTAGAACTGTTACATAAAGTTTATAACTGTGACCATGAACATTTTTACACTTTCCATCATATCCATAAAGGGCGTGTCCAGTTTCAAAATTAAACTGCTTGGTAATTCTAATCGTACTCATAGAAAATATTTGTTCAAAATTACTTCTTTTCAACCAAGGGTAAAAACTTTCTTACAAGTTTAAGAGGTAAATAAGTTTTTCAAGAAATTAGTAGAATGCAAAAGAGAAACACATTTTTCAGTTTTAAAAAGCACCGCTTATATTAAACATTGTTTTTTAACTAAATGACTTTAGTTTATGTTAGCCTAAAATCTTCTTTTTAACATCATCAATATAAGTGCGACCAATCACATACATTATATCTTCAATTTTGATGCTATTCCCTTCTATGACGTCAATTTTATTAATAGCAACAGTGTAAGATCTATGGATACGGATAAAATTATCTGAGGGGAGCTGTTCTGTAAACGAGGATAAAGTTTGATGAATAATATATCGATCGGTGGAGGTACTTATTTTTAAATAGTCACGTAATGATTCAATTACTAAGATTTCATCTAAGTAGATTTTCTTCATCTTCTTTTTATCTATTTTTACAAAAATATGGGCCCTATCATTGAGTTTTTTTTGAGTGCGAGTGTTGTTGGTGTGCTTTTCTAAAAATCGGTTTACAGCTATTGTAAAACGAGGAAAAGAGATGGGTTTTAATAGGTAGTCTAGCACACTTAATTCATAGGTTTCTAGTGCATATTCTTTATATGCTGTGGTTATAATAATTGCAGGTTTTGTTGCCAAGCTTTTGATGAAATTTAATCCATCTAACAGTGGCATATTGATGTCTAAAAAAATTAAATCTATGTCATTGCTTTTCAAAAATTCCAAGCCTTCAATAGCATTAGAGAATGTAGTTGCAATTTCAATAGAACTAAATTCTTCTAAGTAGTTTTTAATAACATTGATAGCTAGGGGTTCATCATCTATAATTAGACATTTAAAACTCATTTTATTTTAATTTTAAGGGTAACAGTATGCAAGCTTTCATCGCTCTCAACTTTTAAATCATATTCGTTTGGCTTGTATCCCAGAGCGAGTCTTTTAGTAACATTTACCAGGCCAATTCCACTAGAAGAAATAACTTGTTGTTTATGTTCTGTAGCTTTTGGAATAGGATTATCGATACTAAAGTAGAGAAAATCTCCATCAACAATAAAGTTAATATTAATTTTCACATTACCAATATTTTTATTTACTCCGTGTTTGAAGGCATTTTCTACAAATGAAAGTAAAATTATAGGCGCTATTTTTTTATCATTAATATTACCCGAAATGTTCATATTTACTTCTAATAAATCTTCATGCCTAACTCGTTCTAATTCTAAATAGTTTTGAATGCAGATGATCTCTTTTTCTAGACTCTGACGCTTGCTTTTTGTTTCGTACAACAAGTAACGCATCAATTCAGAAAGTCTCAAAACAATTTTTGCAGTTTTATCTGATTTTTCAATTGCTAATGAATAAATGTTATTCAACGTATTAAAAAAAAAGTGTGGTGAGATTTGACTTCGTAAAAATAGAAGTTCTGTTTCTAGTTGAACCTTTTCAAGGTCTGTTACTCTTTTATGCTCTTTAATCCAGTCCATAGTAACTTTAATAGCTGTTACAAATGTAATAACATAAAGTTCACCAATCATCATGTCTATAGTATAACTCAGAGTGATAGTGTTAATTACTTCTGGTCCTTCAGGCCAAACATTTTGACTCACTAGATAATAGGTTAGGTTAAATTTGATCAATACCATTGTAAAAATAGACGCTAAAAGCAATAGGACAAATATTGAATATTTACGACTGTATAAAAAACTAGGCATTAAAACATAAATATTTGTATAACACAGAGCCATATGTATTGGAAAGCCTATTAAATTTGTTTGAAAAGAATAGCTAAAATCATCAAAATACATCCCCCATCTAAACGTATTAAATAAAAAGTAAAAAAGCCAAAAAAAGACATGATGTTTTATTGTAATTTGATAGATCTTTTTGGAATTCATCTTAAGGCCATTTATCGTTTTAACTCTATTTGTTTGTTGTTCGTCTAAAATTATTTTTTATTCAGACTATTTTCTTAATTTTTACTGGATTAAATAAAAAAATTGATTTTAAAAAAAACTAATATATACATAATAATTCTACTAGCAATATTCATAGTTTCTTGCAATAAAGATAAAATAATTTCTTCTAGTTTGAGTTTTGTAGACCCATTTATAGGTACAGGAGGCCATGGTCATACGTATCCCGGAGCTACTGTTCCTTTTGGGATGTTACAGGTTAGCCCAGATAACGGAATATCTGAATGGGATTGGTGCTCAGGATATCACTATTCTGACTCTATTACAATTGGATTTAGTCATTTACATTTAAGCGGAACAGGAATTGGTGATTTAGCAGACATACGTTTAATGCCGATTAATAAAAAAGTTGATTTAACAAAGAATATAATAACTAGAGATGATATCCCTTACAAATCATCCTATTCCCATACTGACGAAGTTGCCAAAGCAGGTTATTATAGTGTGTTTCTGAAAGATCATCATATAAAGGCAGAACTTACATCAGCGCATAGAACAGCTTTTCATCAATATACGTACAAAGAAGAAGATCTTCAATCTGTTATATTAGATTTGGGGTTTAATATAAACTGGGATAAAGCAATAAACACACAAATAAATATAGAAGATAAATTTACCGTAACAGGCTACCGAAACAGTAAGGGCTGGGCTAGTAATCAAAAGGTTTTCTTTGTTATTAAGTTTTCTAAATCCATAAAAGATTATGAGTTAGCAAGCAATAAAAATTATGTAGATGGGAATATAGCAGAGTCACCAAATACTTCGGTTCAATTATTTTTTAATGATTTAAAAAAAGAGAAACTTCAAGTTAAAGTAGGTGTTTCCTCAGTTAGTGTAGAAAATGCACGTGCCAATGTTAGCGAGTATAAGGGAAATTTTAATTTTGATTCTATAAAAAATAAAGCAGCAAAATTATGGCGTGAAAATTTATCAAAAATTAAAGTTACTACTGCCAACGACTCTTTAAAAACTATATTTTACACAGCATTATATCACACTCAAATAGCGCCAGTTACTTTTAGTGACGCCAACGGTGAACTGAGAAAAGAAAATGACAGTATTGTAAAAACAAATGGTTTTACAGCATACTCTACCTTGTCTCTCTGGGATACTTTTAGAGCTGAGCATCCTTTATTAACGATTCTTCAACCAGATAAAGTATCTGATATGGTTAATTCAATGTTATTGTATTACGAAGAAAAAAAAATTCTACCAGTTTGGACACTGTATGGAAATGAAACAAATACAATGACTGGTTATCATTCAATACCTGTTATTGCAGAAGCATATTTAAAGGGTGTAAAAGGGTTTGACATAGCGCTAGCCTATGAGGCCATGAAGACTACGATGATGCAAGATGATAGAGGATTGAAACAGTATAAAAAGTTTGGTTATATTCCTTATAATTTAGCTGAAGAGTCTGTGACCATTACATTAGAATTCGCATACAATGATTGGTGTGTCGCACAAATAGCAAAAGTTTTAGGGAAAAATAAGGATTATGAGTATTTTATGAATCGTTCTTCGGCCTATCAGAAACTGTTTGATGAAGATACTGGATTTATGCGAGGAAAATCTGAAGACGGTTCTTCATGGCGAGAGCCTTTTGATCCAAAACATTCTGCTCATAGAGTTAATGCCGATTATACTGAAGGCAATGCTTGGCAACACAGTTGGTTTGTATTGCATAATGTTGAAGACCTCATAGGTTTACATGGTGGGAATGAGAAATTTACAGATAAACTTGAACAACTTTTTACAGAGTCTTCGGAAATTATAGGAGACAATATATCTAGCGATATCTCTGGTCTAGTAGGTCAATATGCCCATGGTAATGAACCTAGTCATCATATAGCCTATATGTTTAATCATGCAAAAAAACCATGGCGTACTCAATATTGGGTAAGAGAAATTTTAAAGACACAATACAATACTTCATCTAGTGGCTTGAGTGGTAATGAAGATTGTGGACAAATGTCTGCTTGGTATGTTTTTAGTTCGATGGGTCTGTATCCCTACAACCCTGTTTCGGGAAAATACCAGATTGGTAGCCCTATTTTTGATGAAGTTACAATCAAAGTTTCTGAGACTAAAAATTTTGTAATCAAAGCATCAAATGTTTCTAATAAAAATATTTACATACAATCTGCAACCTTAAATGGGGAAGGATTTAACAGAACATTCATCACTCATAACGAATTGATGAACGAAGGAATACTTCATTTTGTCATGGGAGAAAACCCAAATAAAAGCTGGGGTATTCAATAAGGTTTTAATCACATGAACAGTATCGATATATTAATAATTGTCATTTATGTTTTAATAACACTCTTTGTAGGAATAAGAGTTTCTAAAAAGGCTTCAAAAGGCCTGGATTCTTATTTTTTAGGAGGAAAAACGATTAAATGGTATTACTTAGGCTTAAGTAATGGTTCTGGGATGTTTGATGTTTCAGGGACTGCTTGGATGGTAGGTATTCTCTTCTTATATGGTTTAAAAAGCTTTATGTTTATGTGGTTGTGGCCTATTTGGAACCAGATATTTATTATGATGTTTTTAGCTGTTTGGATTCGGAGATCTAATATTATGACAGGATCAGAATGGATACTAACGCGCTTTGGTGATAACAAAGCAGGAAGAGCCTCACATATCATAGTGGCTGTATTTGCTGTTGTTGCCGCAATAGGCTTTATAGCTTACTTTTTTGAAGGTGTTGGGAAGTTTATGACAATCATACTTCCATGGGATTTGACCCTAATATTAGGGGAGTCAGAAGTACTAACATCAGCTCAATCCTATGCGCTTATTATTATTACTTTAACAACATTTTATACGATCAAGGGAGGTATGTATTCTGTGGTAGCTACAGAGGTAATCCAATACATTATCATGGTTATTGCAGGTATTCTTGTTGCCGCATATAGCTTTTATGCTTTCAGTGATCTTGAAATTTCTTCAGTAATTACAGAAGAATGGAAAAATATTTTCTTTGATTGGGAACTAACAACACATTGGAGCGAGAATTACAATGCTTTTAATGACTTAATCGATAAAGAGGGTTTTAAAATGTTTGGCGCTTTTGTAGGAATGTCTTTGTTTAAAGGCTTTTTTGCAAGTATTGCGGGCCCTACTCCAAGTTTTGACATGCAACGTATTCTATCTACTAAAAATGTAAAAGAGGCAGCATATATGGCCGGGTTTACAAATTTGATATTATTTATTCCTAGGTATTTATTAATTGGTGGTGTTGTTGTAATAGCCTTAGTGACCTTGGCACCAATATTAAATGCAGACCCTGGCTTAAACGGGTATGATCTAGAGGTACTATTACCCAAAGTGATTAATTTTCATGTGCCTGTTGGTATTAAAGGGTTATTATTAGCAGGATTGTTAGCAGCTTTTATGTCTACCTTTTCAGCTTTTGTAAATGCAGGACCTGCCTATTTAGTAAATGATCTTTATAAAAAATATATGTCACCCAATGCTACCGATAAACATTATATTAAAGCAAGTCATTTGGCATCATTTTTTATTGTTGGTTTAGGTGTTTCAATGGGTTTTTTTGCCAATTCTATTAATTCTTTAACACTATGGATAACCTCAGCACTCTTTGGTGGGTATGTCGCTGCTAATTTCTTAAAATGGATATGGTGGCGTTTTAATGGTTGGGGCTATTTTTGGGGAATGATGGCAGGATTGATTTCTGCTAGTTTGCAATTTATATTAGATCAGAATAAAGGTAATTTTTCCGAAGGAACCCTTCTTTATGATTTAGCTCATATTCATGCTATTTATTTATTTCCAATCATTTTCGGACTCTCATTGTTAGGATCTTTATTAGGTACTTTTTTAAGCAAGCCAACAGAAACTTCGGTACTGAAATCATTTTACAAGAATGTTCGTCCTTGGGGTTGGTGGAATCCAGTATATGAGGCTTTAAAAACAGAAGATAATGCCATAGAAAAAAATACTGACTTCTGGAAAGATATGTTAAATTGTGTTATTGGAATCGTGTGGCAATCTAGTATGATAGTGATGCCAATTTATTTCCTAATTAGAGATTATCCAAAAACACTAATATCACTTGTTGTGTTTTTAGTTGCATCAATAATACTTAAATTCACTTGGTTGGATAAAACAAAAAAAATAACAGATCAATAATGAAATTAGAATTTAACAATATTTCTTTACCATGGCAAAATAGGCCTGATAATAGTAAAGATGTAATTTGGAGATATGCTAAAAATCCAATAATAAAAAGAGATCAAATTCCTTCATCTAATAGTATTTTTAATAGTGCTGTTGTTCCTTTTAAGGATGGTTTTGCTGGTGTTTTTAGATGCGATAATAAAGCGGTTCAAATGAATATTTTTGCAGGTTTTAGTGAAAATGGAATTGATTGGAACATCAATCATGAACCTATTAAAATGCTTGCAGGCAATACTGAAATGATAGCATCTGATTATAAGTACGACCCAAGAGTTGTATTTATTGAAGATAGATATTGGATAACTTGGTGCAATGGCTACTACGGACCAACTATAGGAATAGGATATACTTTCGACTTTAAAGAATTTTTTCAATGTGAAAATGCCTTTCTACCTTTTAATAGAAATGGAGTGCTGTTTCCAAAAAAAATTAATGGTAAATATGCCATGTTGAGCAGACCTAGTGATAATGGTCATACTCCTTTCGGAGATATTTATATTAGTTATAGTCCAGACATGAAGTATTGGGGTGAGCACCGTTGTGTTATGAAAGCAACAGCTTTTGAAGATAGTGCTTGGCAGTGTACAAAAATAGGTGCTGGTCCCATTCCCATTCTTACAGATGATGGATGGTTAATGATTTATCATGGAGTGATCAATACCTGTAACGGATTTCGATATGCCATGGGAGCCGCCATTTTAGATGAGCATCAACCAGATAAAGTAAAATACAGAACCCAAGATTATTTATTAAGCCCTTCTGAGTTATACGAACAGGTTGGTGATGTAAATAATGTTATCTTCCCTTGTGCTGCCCTTCACGATATAAAAGAAGATAAAATAGTAATATATTACGGTGCTGCAGATACAGTTGTGGCCTTAGCATTTGGTCATATTAGCGAACTAGTTAAGTACACAAAAGATAATAGTCTATAATACTTAAGATGAATCTAAAATTGAAATTTATACTATTAATACCTTATTGCTTTTCAATTGTAGGATATGCGCAGGCTAAAAAACAGATTCCACCAAAAACCTATATAGCCTACAAAGCTATTAATGAGATTGAAATTGATGGGGATTTTAATGAAATTTCATGGAAAAATATATCATGGACTGATAATTTTATAGATATCAAAGGAATTAAAAAACCTACATACAACACCAAGGTAAAAATGCTTTGGGATAAAAACTATTTTTACATCCTTGCTAAAATTGAAGAGCCACATGTTTGGGCAGACATAAAAAAACACGATGCTATTATATTTCATAATAATGATTTTGAGTTATTTGTTGATCCAGACGGTGATGGACACAATTATTATGAGATAGAAATAAATGCTCTAAACACTGTGTGGGATTTATTTATTTCAAAACCATATAGAGAGTTAAATCAACCTATACTTAATGATTGGCATGCTACTGGTATGAAAAGCGCTATAAAAGTTGACGGGACTCTAAATAATCCAAATGATATAGACAAAGGATGGGTGGTAGAAATGGCCATTCCATGGGACGTTTATAAAACTTCTTATTTTCATAAAAATGTTCCAGAAAACAAATTTTGGAGAATAAATTT
>Ga0115560_1001777_pt1 | contig 14819 bp, 18 predicted proteins | sample COGITO_mtgs_1105_5_FD_87278 | JGI IMG/M metagenome (GOLD analysis project Ga0115560, IMG submission 87278) | Pelagic marine microbial communities from North Sea - COGITO_mtgs_110509 | ecosystem: Environmental > Aquatic > Marine > Epipelagic | place: Germany:Helgoland, sampling site Kabeltonne... | reverse complement strand
TGAGACATAACTTATGTATAAAGAAATCATCAAGTTTTGGTTTGAAGAAATTAGCCAAGCCCAGTGGTGGAAAAAAGATGTTCAGTTTGATGAGCTTATCGCTATCCGATTTTCAGAAGTCCATGGGCAGGCATCTCGCTGTGAACTCTATCAGTGGCGGGATACAGCGGAAGGCCGCTTGGCTGAGATCATAGTGCTGGATCAATTCTCGCGGAATATTTACCGCGAGACTCCTCTCTCATTTGCAACCGATTCACTGGCCTTGGCGCTGGCCCAAGAAGCTATTCGTTCAGGTGCGAATAAAGCCGTGTCTGAGGCCATGAGAAGCTTTTTCTATATGCCGTTTATGCACAGCGAGTCGGCGGCAATACATGAAGAGGCGGTTTTACTCTATGAGGCTTATGGCAATGAGGGGAATCTAAAATTTGAATTGCGCCACAAGGCGATTATTGATCGATTTGGCCGCTACCCCCATCGAAACGAGATACTAGGGCGAGATTCAACAGCAGCAGAGATTGAATTTTTGTCCCAGCCGGGATCAAGTTTTTAGTATAAAGACTCGGGGGACAAATCGGACGTCTTGACGTTATAGTGTTGTAGCGCTATTGTGCTCTGTAATTAAGGAGAAGTAATATGAGCACTTTATCTAAAAGATCCACAGTCTATTTCGACCCTGCGATCCATCAGGCGGTCCGCATAAAGGCGGCATCTTCACATTTGTCGGTATCTGAAATCGTTGATGAAGCGTTGCGTATGCAGTTGGCGGAGGACCAGGAAGATTTGTCAGCCTTTGACGCGCGCGTTAGGGAGCCTGAAATGTCTTATGAATCTCTGCTAAAAGATTTGAAGAAGCATGGCAAAATATAAGATAACGTTTAAGAAATCTGTTGCCAAAGATTTACGTAAAATCGCCAATCCTGATGTGACGCGGATTTTACACAGAGTTGATGAACTCGCTGATGATCCGAGAGGGCCTGGGTGCACCAAACTCTCTGCTCAGGAGAGGTATAGGGTCAGGGTTGGGCTATACCGAATAATCTACGCAATCCAAGACGCAGAACTTGTTGTTCAGGCAGTCAAAGTTGGCAATAGGTCAAATGTTTATAGAGCTACGTAACTAGTCCGATCTCCTTCAGCAGCTATAGCCCTATTGTAATAGTTTAGGGTTTTAAAGGAGTTAATATGAGGATCCATGGAGGCTGCGACTGCAACAATATTGAGATTTTCTGGTATATCTCTGGTCAGACCTTGGTGCCCAGGGCTTGCCAATGTGAGTATTGCAGTAGTAGGTCAGCGGCCTATGTATCGCGACCTGATACTGGCTTTGAGGCAACAATTCACAGCAGTGAATCGCATAGGCCAATACAGCATGGCTCTAATTCCGCTATTTTCCACGAGTGCTCTACTTGCGAGCAGGTGGTCTTTGTTACAGCAGAGGTAGATGGCGAACTTTACGGCGCACTAAACGCCAACCAGTTTAACGATCAATCAGTCGTAACAGCACCAGTGAAATTGAATTTCAGTTCACAGTCTGGCGAAGAGAAGCGGGCAGCGCTGGCGACAAAACTGGTGCCGCCCAGTGCTTATAAAGCGCTCTTTAAGCGGCAGACGTTAAGCTCTCTCTGGAACACCTAATTCTTTCAACTTCGCTGCCATATCTTCAGCCGATGTAGCAGGGCGAATACTCTTGTCGATAAACAAAATCTTGCCATCGGTGCCTATATAAAAAGTATGACGCTTAGGCAGACCATAGACCGCGAGCACGTCGTAGGCTTTGGCCGCTTTCTTGCTTGGATCGCTCAACAGCGGGAAGTCCGCTTTTGTAGATTCGGCAAACTCGATATTCTTTTCGATGGGATCGACGCTGGCCATAAAGTAGGCGACCTTTAGATTTTTCAGCAGGTGGCCATTGTCTGCCAGAGATTTACACTCAATAGTGCAGCCGCCGGTAAAGGCTTTGGGATACCAGGCAATCACTACGGCTTCTTTACCCTTAAATTGGCTGACGCTGTACGACTGGCCGTCGGTGGCTTCGAGTAAAAAGTCTGGTGCCTGATCGCCAACTTCTAATGCCATGGTCGTGCTGGCGGCCAAGCTAAATGTGATCGCTGTAATCAGTGTTTTAAAGTTCATGTTCGGTTCCCCTATTTTGTATTCAGTGTCGACTTGGTTGTTGTCTTAAGAGTCTTCTTATTATTAAACCGCCACAAATTAGCAGCGCCATGATCACCACTGGCCACGAGCCAGTCTTTGAAAATATTGTCTGTCCGCTTCGCGGTGCGATATTGCCTCTGAGCTCACCAGCACTAAATTGTTCTATCTGCCGGACTATTTGGCCGCGATGGTCGACGATCGCAGTGACCCCATTGCTGGTGCCGCGTAGCATCGGCTTGGCATTTTCGATGGCGCGCATGCGTGCCATCTGCATGTGTTGCTGCGGCGCAAACGAGCGACCAAACCAAGCGTCGTTGCTGACGGTTAAGAGCAGCGTCGCCTCGCGACTGATGCGCGCCACGAGATCGGGATAGACAATCTCATAACAGATTGCCGTAGCCATCGATTCTCCCGCAATGGTCAGCAGGGGCTGATCTGGGTTGCCAAGAGAAAAAGACGACATCGGCAAATCAAAAAACCGGATCAGACCGCGCAACATTCCTTCCAGCGGCACATATTCTCCAAAGGGTACTAGCCGAGTCTTGTCGTACTGCCCGCTAGCAGCCCCAAGTGCCAGCACGGAGTTGTAATACTGATCGCTACGCCAATCATGGGTGGGTATACCGGTTAGCAGCGCAGTTTGGTTCACTTTTGCAATTCGATCGACGTCACCAAGATAGTCGCTGACCTGTTGCGGCGTTGCCGGAATAGCGGCTTCTGGCCAGATAATTAGGTCGGCGCCCCAGTGTGGCTTAGTTTGCGCTTGCAGTTGTTTAAGGATGACCTGCCGTTCGTTGGTTGACCACTTTTTGTTTTGATCAGTGTTCGGTTGAATCAATACCACTGAGAGGTCTTTGCCGGTTGCCTGAGTCCAGCTTATTTGCTGAAGTAAGTAACCACTTACTGTCATTAATAATACCGCCAAAATAGCAGTTTTTAAATTTCGCTGAACCTGTTGTGACTGGCGGAGTTGAGACTGCGTTAGCTGTGAGAGTGACGCCGCCGCCACTGCAGTGATGAAGCCCAGCCACATCACGCCTCCGATGGGTGCCCATCCGCTGAGCCAGGTATCGGTGTGGATGTAGCCGGCATAGAGCCAGGGAAAGCCGGTAAAGATCCAGCTGCGAAACCATTCGCTAAGCACCCAAATTGCCGGCAGTCCAAGTAGCCAAGAGGCTGGGCGCTGTGGGATGAGTGCACTAAGGACAAAGGGCAAAGCAAAGAGCAGGGCCAGAAATAGGCAAAATAGGGCCGTTGCCAGTAGCGCCAGCGGCGCGGCGATAAAGCCGTGATCATGGATGCTGACATAGACCCAGCTGACCCCTGAAAAGAACATCGCAAAGCCAAACACGCTGGTTTTTACAAGCGCTTGCTTGACTGTCTGGTGCTGCAACTTGCGGAATAGTACGGCGATGCAGGGAATCGCGATTGGCCACAGATTGAACGGCGCCAACGCCAGAGGAAGCAGTGCCCCCGAGGCAAATAAAAGGAGAAATGTTTGCCCGCGAGCTGAGCGTATCATGAGCTGATTTTAGTCACTTCCAGCTGGGTGATTTTGCGGTTGTCGCCATCGGTTACTTTAAAACTAAAACCGTCAATATCGATACTTTCATTGATTTCGGGGAGTCGCCCAAAGGCGTGCAGCACTAGGCCTCCGACGGTATCAAATTCGTCATCCGCCAGTCCGACATCAAAGAACTCGTTAAAATCGTCAATTTCGGTGATCGCTTCGACATTGAAAGAGCCGCTTTCGGTTGGCAAAATTGGCGCCTCTTCGTGCTCATCAGTTTCATCCTCAATTTCGCCAACAATCTCTTCAAGGATATCTTCAATCGTCAGCAGCCCGGATACGCCACCGTATTCATCGACCACAATGGCCATGTGATAGCGCTGTTCGCGAAACTCCTGCAGCAGGATATTTAGGCGTTTGCTCTCCGGAATAATGGTGGCCGGTCGCAGCAGGGACTTGAGGTCGAAAGAATCGTTGCCCGACAGCAGCAGTGGCAACATTTCTTTGGCTAACAATATGCCTTTGATATCGTCGGAGGATTCACCAACCACAGGAAAGCGCGAGTGCTGGGAGCTAATCACCACTTCGAGCACCTGCTCAAGGGTAAAGTCATCTTCAATAATCACCATTTGCGAGCGTGGGATCATAATCTCACGTGCCTGCTGATCGGAGACTTTTAACGCACCTTCCATGATTTGCAGCACACTGGCATCGATAATCGACTCATTTTCCGCACTGCGCAACATGTCGGCTAGGTCTTCACTGCTGCGTGGGTTTTGCGAAAAGGCCCGACCAATCTTTTCAAATATCGATTTTTCGGGGGCGCTATTGGCTGTTTCGTCGTTCATTAGTTAGTTGCTCGTGACCACAATAGGATCGTCGGAGGACTCGGTTAGAGTCCGGTAGGGGGGTGGAAAACCCAGCTCCAGCATAATTGCTGTCTCGAGAGTCTCCATATGTTCGGCGTCCTTGTCATCAATATGATCATAACCGAGCAGGTGCAACACGCCATGAATCACGATATGCGCCCAGTGTGCCTGTAGCATTTTGTGCTGTTCAGCGGCCTCGCGGACCACTATCGGTGCGCAGACCACTATATCACCGAGCATCGGCAAAGGTTCCGGCGTGACTGCATCAAAGGGGAAACTGAGAACATTGGTGGGGCCGCTTTTGCCGCGGTAGCGCTGATTGAGATCGGCACTTTCCTGTTCATCGACAATGCGAATGCTCAGGTCGCTGTGGTCCCGCTCATCACGTATGGCAGCGCTTACCCAGCGCTTAATACTGTCTTCGTCGGGGGATTCTTCAGAGGCGCAGGCCTTCTGAATGTCGATCGATAGATTCATTAATCGGTTATTTATTCAGTTTTCTCATGGGCATCATAGGCATCTACGATACTTTGAACAATAGGGTGACGAACGACATCGCGAGATATGAAATGAGTAAAGCTGACTTCCTCGACATCTTTGAGCACTTCGCAGGCGTGAACCAGCCCCGATTGCACCCCGCGTGGCAGGTCAACCTGAGACATATCACCAGTGATAACGGCGGTTGAGCCGAAGCCAATACGGGTGAGAAACATTTTCATCTGCTCACGAGTGGTGTTTTGGCTTTCATCGAGCAAAATATAGGCTCCGTTTAGAGTGCGACCGCGCATATAGGCCAGCGGAGCAATCTCAATCACATTGCGCTCCTGCAGTTTCGCCACGGTTTCAAAGCCGAGCATTTCATGCAGCGCGTCGTAGAGCGGACGCAGATAGGGGTCGACTTTTTGCGCCAGATCACCGGGCAGAAAACCGAGTCGCTCGCCGGCTTCCACGGCGGGTCGCACCAGCAGGATACGTTCAACTTCATCACGCAATAGCGCCTCCACGGCGCAGGCAACAGCCAGATAGGTTTTTCCGGTGCCCGCCGGGCCAATGCCAAAATTGACATCGTGGGTCTGAATCGCGCGCACATAGCGCTGCTGATTGAGTCCGCGCGGTTTGATATTGCCTTTTTTGGTGCGAATAACAGAAAAACTGTCGACATTGTCGACGGGCTGTGGAGCGCTCAGCGGGGGTGTTTGCATTAACGACGCCTCTTTAAGAGATAGTTTGCCAATGGAATCGGAGTTTTGGTTGGGATTTTGCAGGCTTTGCCGCAAATTCAGATGTACTTCCTCTGCAGGTAGGTCGGCGAAATGTGCCGTTTGCTGATAGAGATTGTAAATAACGTCAGTGGCCTGATTGGCCGAAGCTGGATCACCATACACTGCAAAGAAATTGTCTCTCGAGCGAATATCAACATTGAGACGCTGTTCGATCAGGCGGAGGTTTTCATCAAATTGGCCGCAGAGTGCAGCCAGGCGCCGGGCGTCATTTGGCTCAACGGTGATCGTTGAGGCAGATGGTTGATTATCCAATCTTTTCAATGAGTGCTTTTTTACCTTAATTTCCGAGTAGTTAGCCTAAGCATAGCGCGATCTGAGGAACAGCGTAAACTCTTTTTATTGGACCGATACCATGCCTATTTACGCACGTACACGAATTGCGTTTAGGCAGGCGGGCTAGAGTAAATCGCCGCGCAATGAGTTGGGCAGTGCCTCGGTGATGAGGCTGTCGACAAACGTGCCAATAAGTGCATGATTGTCACTGCGAAAGTTAACCACGCGGTTGTTTTCAGTACGTCCCTGCAGCTGTCCGGGATCTTTTTTCGAAATGCCGGTGACCAGCAGTTTTTCCTGCTTGCCTACCATGCGTCGACTGATTTCAGCGGCGTGCTGGCTGATGCGGTCCTGAAGAATTTTTAAGCGCTGCTTTTTAACGGCATCCGCAGTGCTATCTGGCAAATCTGCAGCTGGTGTACCGGGTCTGGCGCTATAGATAAAGCTAAACGAGGTGTCAAAACCGATATCATTAATCAGTTTCATGGTGGCCGCGAAATCGTCTTCGCTCTCATTTGGGAAGCCGATAATGAAGTCTGACGAGATGCTGATATCTGGACGAACTTGGCGCAGGCGACGAATCTTTGATTTGTACTCTATCGCCGTGTGGCCGCGTTTCATGGCCATCAAAATTCGATCCGAGCCACTCTGTACCGGCAGGTGCAGATGGCTGACTAACTCCGGCACGCGGGCGTAGACATCGATCAGGCGATCAGAAAATTCTACTGGGTGAGACGTGGTGTAGCGAATCCTATCGATGCCGGCAATATCGGCGACATAGGGTAGTAGTTCGGCAAAATCGCAAATTGACCCATCCGGCATTTCACCGAGATAGGCATTGACGTTCTGACCGAGCAGATTGACCTCGCGAACACCCTGTTCAGCTAGCGCGCCGATCTCGGCGAGTACATCGGCCATGGGGCGGCTGACTTCTTCGCCGCGAGTATAGGGCACGACGCAAAACGAGCAGTACTTGGAGCAGCCCTCCATAATCGACACAAACGCAGAAACCCCATCGGCCTCAGGTGTTGGCAGGCGATCAAATTTTTCAATTTCCGGGAAGCTTATATCGACGACAACAGTGCCGTCGGTTTTGCGGGTCTCCATCATTTCTGGCAGACGGTGCAGGGTTTGTGGGCCAAAGACTAGGTCGACAAAGGGTGCGCGCTTGGCTATCGCTTCTCCTTCCTGACTGGCGACACAACCGCCAACCCCAATCACCAGATCCGGATTGGCTTGTTTTAAGTGCTTCCAGCGGCCGAGTTGATGAAAGACTTTTTCCTGAGCTTTTTCGCGGATCGAACAGGTATTGAGCAAGATAACATCGGCATCTTCTGCGTTGTCGGTCGCGACCATCTGATGGCTGTCGCCGAGCAGATCGCGCATGCGCGCAGAATCATACTCATTCATCTGACAGCCATGAGTGACGATATGCAGCTTTTTAATGGGTTTTGCAGTCATCGAACTGGTTAATCTTTGATCAAATTAAGAGGTCCAGCATTATAGCCCTGCGCACCCAATTCGCAACATAAAGCCGTTATATAAAAACATCTTGTGCTATTATTATCGCCCTTTAATAGCAGCAGATTGGCAAACCCTTCATGTCCAGCGAACCCATCTACCGAATCACCTTTTTTAATCAGGGACAGGTCTACGAGATTTATGCTCGCCACGTCTTTCAGAGTGATCTTTGGGGCTTTCTTGAGGTGGAAGAATTTATTTTTGGTGAGCGCTCACAGATGATTGTTGATCCGGCCGAAGAGAAGCTTAAAAATGAGTTCTCCGCCATCAAGCGCAGCTTTATTCCGATGCAATCTATTGTGCGCATCGATGAAGTAGAAAAGGAAGGAACCTGCAAAATCACCGATGCTAGTGGCGTGAGCCCTGGCGGAAATGTCCGCTCATTCCCGTTTCCGTCGATGGCGTCTGGCAAGCCGGTTAAAGACTAGCGGCTCAGAGTTCTGTCGCGACCGCGCTGCCATACAACGCAAACAGAGCATAGTTGCAATCGGATTATGGTAGAGTTTGTTGGTTTAGCGTCGCGTCAAATGCGTGACCCCGAGGTTGAAATAGTCAGAGGTACCTATGACCCCAGATGCGCTTGATTTGCTGCCCTACGAATTCGCCAGAATGAATCGGGTACTGCTGCGTGCCGCAGAAGGTGATCTGCTGTTGGCGCCAAGTGCGCCGGATTGGGCGATCAGTGAAGTTAGCCGAATGGCAGGTCGCAACCTGTCTGTTCGAAGCGTTGCTGATCAAGAGTTTGACGCGCTACTCAGCCAGCTTTATAGCGGGCGGCAGAATTCCTCCGAAGCAGTCATGGCTGACATGAAAGACTTTGTCGATATGGAATCTGCCGCAGCAGAATTGGAAGAGGCCGGTGATCTATTAGATGCCGAGAACGATGCACCGATTGTAAGACTGTTAAATGCCGTGATCGCTGAATCTCTCAAAGAAAACGCCTCGGACATTCATATTGAACCCTATGAAAAAGAAGCGCTGGTGCGCTTTCGTCTCGATGGTGTGTTGCGCACCGTGCTGTCACCCTCCATTCAGATTGCGCCACTATTAATCTCACGCATCAAAGTGATGTCGAAGCTCGATATTGCTGAGCGTCGATTGCCTCAAGATGGACGCATGAGCGTGCGCCTCGGTGGGCGCAGTATTGACCTGCGTATTTCCACTATGCCCTCGAGCCATGGCGAGCGAGTGGTGATGAGGCTGCTGGACAAAGATGCTGGCAAACTGCAAACCGATGATCTGGGTATGCCCCAGGAGACCAAAGAGCAGTTAGTTGATCTGATTTCGCGACCCCACGGCATTATTCTGGTGACCGGCCCCACCGGCTCTGGTAAAACCACTACTCTCTATGCTGCACTGCAGCAGATGGACCGCCAGCAGCGCAATATTATGACCGTCGAAGATCCGGTCGAATACGATCTGCCCGGCATCAGTCAGACGCAGATTAATCTGCGTGCCGGTATGACCTTTGCCCGCGGCCTGCGCGCTATTCTGCGTCAGGATCCAGATGTGATTTTGATCGGTGAGATTCGTGACGGTGAGACCGCCGAGATTGCCACCCAAGCCAGTTTGACCGGCCACCTGGTGCTATCCACTCTGCATACCAATACTGCCGCTGGCGCGATTACCCGACTGCAGGATCTCGGTGTCGACAGCTTCCTGCTGGCCTCCACCGTGCGCGGTATTGTCTCCCAGCGTCTGCTGCGGAGGCTGTGTAAAAGTTGTCGCGTCGCCGAGCGACCCAATGAATTCAACCGCAATTTGTTAAAGTTGCATCTGGGAGAAGAGATTTACCAAGCTTCTGGTTGCAGCGATTGCAATAACACTGGGTACAGTGGGCGTCAGGCACTTTTCGAGTTAGTCTCGGTCGGCGCTGATCTACAGACGTTAATTCATGAAAATGCGGGTGAGATAGACTTGGAAGCTGCAATCCGTAAAACTGTCCCGAGCATTCGCGATGCAGGCTTCGAACTGGTGCGTCGAGGTGTGACCACTATTGAAGAAGTGCTTCGTGTCACCAGTGTTTAAATAAAGTGTATAAACATGCCAGCCTTTGACTACGCCGCCTATGATCCTTCAGGCAAACGGGTAACCGGGGTAATCTCTGCCGACTCGGAGCGCCACGCACGACGCCTGTTAAAAGACAAACAGTTGTTGCCCTCAGAGCTTGCTGAAGTTAGCAAAACTGCGGTTAAAACGGCCAGTGCCCGGCGCGAGGCGCGGGTGAATAATTTTGATCTGTCGCTGTTGCTGCAGCAGCAAGCCATTCTGATTCAGTCCGGCCTGCCCCTCGAAGACGCTCTGCGCATGACCATAGAGCAGGCTGAAACCGATAAACAGCGACGCATGTTGCAGAGTTGGCGCAGTGAAATTATCGAGGGTCGCAGCTTTTCCGAAGCGCTGCGCCGCTCGCCTTACAAAATTCCCGAAAGCATTGTTGCCGGCATCAGTGTCGGTGAAGAGAGCGGCCACCTCCATGAGGTGTTAATGCGTCTTGCCGAAGATCTTGAGAGCAGCGCCGAAAACCGCAAAACTATCAGTCGCGCCATGATCTATCCGGCCACACTGATCAGCACCTCGATTATTGTAGTGGCCATTATGATGGTGTGGGTAGTGCCTAAAATTACCGCCGTGTTCACTAGCTCCAATCGTGAGCTGCCATTGATTACTCGCATTATTATCAATATTAGCGAGTTTACTCAGAGCTATGGCTTGTTCCTATTGGTCGTGTTGGTTGCGCTCTTTCTGGCCTTTGTACAGGCCATGAAAGACGCTCAGCGAAAGCAGCGCTGGCATGCGTTTATGCTCACCATGCCGGGTCTCGGGCGCTGGATACGTATGGCCAATATCGCCGACTGGTCACGTAGCCTCGTCGTGCTATTAAGCAATGGTGTGCCAGCACTGGCGGCGCTAAAGATTTCGTCAGCGGTGGTCACTAACCTGCATCTGCGCAGCAAAATGGAAGGCGTCACCGAGGCCATGCGTCAGGGCAGCACCCTGCACAAAGCGCTTCACGACGGTGATGTCGGCAGCGGATTTCTCGTGCATATGGTCGGCAGTGGCGAAGCATCCAGTGAGTTGGATAAGATGCTGTTGCGCGTCTCTGATTATTATTCTCTGCGGCTCAACAATGCGGTGGAAGTCTTCTTGAAATTAATCAATCCGATTTTGATAATTTTTATGGGGATGATTATTTTATCGGTGGTAGCAGCAGTTATGCTTCCAATAATGGATATGAACAACATGATCTAATTGTGGGGGATATTTTTCTCCATGGCGGCGTTAAAAACGTACTCAATCGGTCACTTACAGGGAGTAAGCTCCCTCATTACGTGCGTTTTTGCCTTGTCGTGAAAAAAATCTCTCCCCACAATAACGTAAGGAGACCGGGTAATTTACCCTGTGTTGGCGTTGAAATTTCGCCTAACCACAGAACAAAAGCCCTGCTCGTAATCGATTTAAATCGGGTTGGGTTCGATACACATATAAGTTTCTGTTGGTGATTTACTGATAGGGTTAGGAATAAATTTAAGGGGTGTTAGAAATGGTATCTAGGAATAAACAGGCGGGTTTTACGCTGATTGAGATGATGGTTGTGGTGGTGGTGATTGCCCTTCTGGGTGCGATGATTGCGCCAACGCTGTTTAAAAAGGTACAGCAGGCGGAGCGCACGCGCATTGCTCAGGATATTCGTGTTATTGAGGGGGCGTTGAAATTTTACCGTCTGGATAATTATCGTTATCCCCGTCAGAGTCAGGGCCTCGAGGCGCTGATGAATAATCCTGGTGATGCGGATAATTGGAACGGGCCATACCTGGAGAAGGCGCCGGTAGATCCCTGGGGCACCGCTTACCAGTACAGCAATCCCAGCCAACATGAAAAAGAAGTCGATATCTATACGCTGGGCGCTGACGGCCAGCAGGGCGGTGAAGGGTCTGATCAGGATTGGGGCAACTGGAACATAAAGTAATATGATAGTTTCCCTGCGTCGCCAAGCTGGTTTTACCCTGATCGAGATCAGCGTGGTGGTGATTATTTTGGCCACCATGTCGGCGATGAGCCTGTTCGCGATCAATCAGGCTTTTGATCGGCGCTACCAGAGTCAGGCCGACAATCTGCTGGTGTGGCTCAATCAGCTCTCTGAGCAGGCGGCTCTCGAAGGCGTCGCCTATGGCATAGTCGCCAATTCCGACGATCCTCAGCAGCAGAGTGACCGGTTGCAGCCGGTTGCCTATTTTCGCCAGCACTGGTTTGTCACCACTTACCCAGAGGCCTTTGCGCTCGACAATCAGGCGAGGGCGGAATGGACGGTCTATCGGAGCGTCGAATACGATGATATTGAAGATCCCCTCGCCGATGAAGATGGGGCGCTAATACCGCTGATCGCCATGTTGCCAGATGGTTACATGGAGCCGGCCGGCGAGTTGCGACTGAGCTTTGCTTCGAGCCCATTGGCGTACACCTACAGCTGGGACGACGAGAGCGGGTCGATGATTATGCGCAAGTCAGCACCATGAAAAATGCTTACTCCTCGCGCCGCGCTGGCGGTTTTACCCTGATTGAAGTGGCCGTTGCTCTGGCAATCCTCGGCTGGGTGATGGGCAGCGCGCTCTACTTGGTGCAGCAGTACGCCGATGAGCGGATACGCCTGCGCGAGCAGTTTTACGCGTCACAGGTGTCCTGGAATCGTCTGCTGGAACGCTATCAGGACTCGGAGAAATGGGTTTCTATTTCACGCAAGTCGAAGCGTCCAACCAAGGGCGTGGCCAGCCAGGGCAATCAGGATTGGCGCTGGAGCTTGCAAATCAAAGAAGCTATGGGCAACAACCTTTACCGCTATGAGGCGAAGGCTGGTGTTCAAGGCAGTCAGTCCGATCGCGCCGCACTGTTTGTCTATTTGGTGGAAACAAACTGATGGCGGCCACTATACGCTCGCGCAGCTACATATCGCACCGAGAGCGGCAGGGCGGTTTCACGCTAATTGAAGCGGTGATCTCACTGATGTTGCTGGCGGTGATGTCGGTGATGTCCTATCAAGCGGTGGACGTTATTCTCAGCAGCAATGACCGCAGTCGCGGCCAATTAGAGGATGAGGCGCAGCTGCACCGTGCCTGGCAGATTATCAGTCGCGACATAATGCACCTGCGGCCACGGGGATTTGCTGATGGGCTGGGCGGTATGGAGCGCGCCTATCTCACTGACCCGAGTAATTTTGGTGTACGTTTTAGCCGCGGTGGTGGGCCAATGGTGCGCTCAAACCCCACTGGCGTTAGCCGCATCGAATACCGTATCAATGATGATAATCAGCTCGAGCGCCGTTCTTGGCCGGTTACTGCATCGTCGCTGGCCAGCGAGGGTAACCTAACCGTACTGGTTAGAGGTGTTGATGATGTGGAGATTGAACAGCTCTCTCGAGAGAATGTTTTTTCGCCAGACTGGCCACCGATTAACGAGACCCACGATCCTCTCAGTTTGCCACGGATGATCCGTATGACGATCACCTTGGCCGATGGCTCTGAGACCTCACGCCTGTTACCAGGGCTTGATTTCGACCCCAATCCTGGCAAGGATTCCGGTACCGGCACTGATGAATAATAGATATAGTGTCGCGATCGCGAGCAAAACCCCTACTCAGTTGCTAAGCTCACTTCCCCAGCGTCAGCGCGGCGTGGCATTGCTGGCAACCCTAATTTTGGTGCTCGCGGTGACGCTGATTCTCGGCAATATTTTTTATCGTCATCAGATAGACGTCTCTCAGGCAACCGGTTCGTTGCACGGAGATCAGGCGGTGCTCTTAGCCATTAGTGCAGAGAGCTGGGCTAGAGATCTGCTGTCGGCGGATAATGATGATCCCAAAGTCGATCATTTCGGCGAAGATTGGGCGCAGGCTATTCCGCTATTGCCCGTCGATGGCGGCACCCTTGTTGGCTGCCTGATAGATCTGCAATCGCGCATCAATATTAATACCTTTGCTAGCTACACCGATTCCGCACTCACCGCGGAACGCGAATCGTCGGCAGTTGGCCTGGCCAAGGTCTGGGAAAGCCTGCTCACCGATATGGATTATTTGGTTGATCAAAGCAGAGTTCCGGTGATAATTGACTGGCTCGATATTGGTGATGGGCTGATCAATCCCGCCGGTGCCGAGCAGACTGATTACAGTAATTACAGCCCCCAGCGCTTTCCGGCTAATAATTTGATTGCTGATCCGGCCGAGCTGGCGGCGATGGCTGGCTACAGCTTGGCCGAAGTGCAGCGTTTGCTGCCGTGGATAACGGCACTGCCACATTCGACGACGATTAATATCAATACCGCCCCTGCGCCGATACTGATGGCTCTGAGTGATGGTATGGGCTCTGACTTTGTCGATCTGGTTGTCGACAACAGACCTTTCTCAACGCTTCAGGAGTTTTATCAGGCTCTCGATATTCGCCTGATGGTTGGCGAGGGCCCGCTCGCCCTGCGCTGGCCGTCGAAGCTGATCGACGTAAAGTCGGATTTCTTTCAGCTCAATCTCGAAGTGACATTAGGGCAGTCAAAGCTTGAGGTAAAAAGTATAATGCAGCGCGGGTCCCTTTCTCGCCCGGCGGTGATTCGCAGGGAGATAACGGTTGTACCTGCTGGTGTCACAACTGTACCATTTGGCCCTAGAGATCTAGATAACGATCTGGGTGCTGATAACAGGGATGAATTGGATAGCTCAAACAGGGACGCAGGACGCTTTGATGCAGATGAGTCCAGCGAAGCAGGCGACGCATATTACCTGCGACCACTCTGCGATATTACCGATAACAATACAGCTGGCAATTTTTAGGAATTCGCACAAATGACATTATCTGTTGATCACATTCACCACCTTGACCGACATCTGCTCGGTGCCAGTGATGTAAACAGACCGATGGCGCTATGGGTGCCGTCGGAGCGTATCACCGTGCATGTTATTGAGGCACCCGCTGCGCCGCAGCGCAAATGGCCCGAGTTAATTCCCTGGCTTCTCGAAGATCGCATCTTGCAGCCGGTGGAAGAGATGCACTTTGTGATCGGTGCCAGCAGTGTGTTGGAGGACAAAAAACAACTGACTGTCAGCGTGGTGAGCAAACAGGATCTCCGTGAATGGCTGCGCATCGCCGACAATGCCGGTGTCGATTGCCGTGCTATGGTGGCCGACTATCTGGCGCTGCCGTTTGAGCCCGGGCGCATTAGCATGGC
>Ga0115560_1001754_pt1 | contig 14979 bp, 8 predicted proteins | sample COGITO_mtgs_1105_5_FD_87278 | JGI IMG/M metagenome (GOLD analysis project Ga0115560, IMG submission 87278) | Pelagic marine microbial communities from North Sea - COGITO_mtgs_110509 | ecosystem: Environmental > Aquatic > Marine > Epipelagic | place: Germany:Helgoland, sampling site Kabeltonne... | reverse complement strand
TTAAGGTTACAAAGTTACATTTTTTTACTATCTAAAGAAATATAAAAATACAAACAAATAAAGCCATAGAAAACCTAAAAAATGCCAAAATGTTTCAGCCAATTCAAAGCCAAGTTTTTCCTCTTTATATTTATTTTTTTTGTTGTTTACATAAACTACTATTAGCACTATCATTCCTGCTATTACGTGAACCAAATGAAGCATGGAAAGAACATACAGAAAAGATGTTGTTACAGTACTTTGAGCGCCAGTAAAATAATAGCCTTTAGAAATTAATTCTTGGAAACCCAAGAATTGAGAAATCACAAATAATACACTTAATAAAAATGTAGATCCAATCCAAAAAGATGTTTTAGAAAAGTCATCATTTTTAATGCTTTTCTTAGCTAGCCACATACTTATACTACTAAGAACTATAACCAATGTACTAGAAATGAAATAATCAGGCAATTGAAAATCAACTAACCAATCTGGTCTGGATTTACTAACTATGTAAGCACTTGTCAAGCCAGCAAACGTCATTGTTATACTAAGCAAAGAAAAAAGGAGCATCATTTTTCTCGCTCTTCTGTGTTTTTTTCTTAATTCTTGTTGTTCTTCTATGTCCATAAATATATTTTATCAATTAAATAAGTTATTTGTAAAAGTGTTAAATATAAAATACTTACTGTAAATAATTTTTTTGCAGCAGCCACATTCATTTTATTATATAAATTAACAGAGTAAAATAGCATTACTAAGCCTAGCAATACTACTAGTACAGCTGATCCAACGGTAAGCTTTAGATCACCTGTGAGTCCAGTAACTGGAAATACTGAAATTATTATTGTCCAAAGAGAATACAATACTATCTGTAAAGCTGTTGACTTGTCTCTTTTTTTTGTGGGCAACATATTGATTCCGGCTTTTTGATAATCCTCATGAAGCATCCAGCCTAAAGCCCAAAAATGAGGGAATTGCCAAAAAAATTGAATCATAAATAATGTTCCGGATTCAATGCCAAAACTATTTGTCGCAGCTACCCAGCCTAACATAAATGGAATTGCTCCTGGAAAGGCTCCTACAAAAACTGACAAAGGAGTTATTGTTTTTAATGGAGTGTATAGACACGTATAAATAAATATGGATATTGCTCCAAAAAGAGCTGTTCTTGGATTAATTTTATAAAGAACAACAATTCCAATTATAGTTAAAATAATTGAAATGTAAAAAGCAGTATTGACAGACATTTTTTTTGATGGAATAGGTCTATTTTTAGTCCTATCCATTAAAACATCAATATCCTTTTCAATTATTTGATTAAATGAATTTGAAGCACCTACCATACAATACCCGCCAATTGAAAGTAATACAAGAGTGTATAAATCAAAAGAGTCGACTGCCAACAAATACCCAACCACTGAGGAAAAAACGACACTAATGGCTAGTCTTGCCTTAGTTAATTCAAAAAATGATTTTGAAAAAAATAATAAAGAATTATCTAAACTAACTGAACTGCTATTCATATTAAAAAATAGAGTGCAAACTTAGTGCAGAAATGTAGAGAAAACAATTATTTCTTCTCTGATTTAATTAGATTTTTTTTAAAAACTACTGAAGTCTAAATGTAATCGGAATACTGAAAGGAACTCTAACTGGTCTTCCTCTTTGTTTTCCAGGTGTCATTTTAGGAAGCTTATCTATAATTCTTTTTGCTTCTTTTTCTAAATTCTTATCTGGTCCACGGGTTCTTATCCCACTAATACTTCCGTCTTTACCAATCATAAACTGAACAAAAACTCTTCCTTGAATACCCATTTCTTGAGCAATTTCTGGATATCTAAAGTTCTTGCTAATGTGCTTATTCATTTGTTCTTGAAAGCACTGTCTTCTTTTAGATTTAGCTACTCTTTCACATCCAGGAAATAAGGGAACATCTTCAATAATAGCGAAGGGGATATCCATATCCAGATCCTCTTCCATAACCTCAACTTCTTCAACTATTTCTTCCTGATCAGTTTCAGTAGATTCAATTATAGTTTCCTCAATTTCTTCTTCATCCTCCACTACTTCTATAATTTCCGGAGCTGGTGGTGGTGGTGGTGGTGGTGGTGTTTTTATTTGTTCTGTGATTGGAATTTCTTCATCATCGTCATCATCTATATTTAAAGATTCGTAATCGTACACTGCCTCATACGTTTTAAATTCAATGGCTCTCCATGAAACAAATAAAACAAGACAAAGACCAAACGCAAGTAGTAACCTACTATAGTTTCTAAGATCTGAATTTGGGTTTTTTTTCGGCTGCATAAATTTCAATTAATATCAGCTAAAGTAATTTTTTTTTTTAAAAAAAACTAAGCATGTTTCTTTTTAAATGGATATAAAACAAATATTAGATAAGAAAAAAGTATTCCAATAGAGTTTGCTAGAAGATCAGCCAGCTCATAATATCTTTCTATATATTCTGTTCCTTGTAAAAACTCAGTAAACAGGCCTACCAAAAACACTATCACTAAGCTTTTAATAAAGTATTTATCTTCTTTGAAAAAATTTGATTTTTTCCAACCTAGAAACATTACAAAATACATCAAGAAGTGAAATAATTTATCAGGCTGGAGTAAATTAAACTCAGGTAATGGTAAGTTTGGAATTGGAATTAGTGAGATTATTATAATTGCAATTGTGTATAATAGAACTAATAGCGGAAGGTATCTTTTAAGCACCAATCAGTTCTTTATAATCATCTGCACTCAACAGATCACTCAGTTCACTTTGGTTACTAATTTTCATTTTAATTATCCAACCTTCTCCATATGGATCATCATTAATAAGTTCTGGATTATCTTCTAAACCTTCATTAAGTTCTATGATTTCTCCTGAAACAGGCAGAAATAAATCAGAAACAGTTTTTACAGCTTCAACAGATCCAAAGATTTCTTCCTTTTCCAGCTCTTCACCTAAAGCTTCGATTTCTACGTATACAATATCACCTAGCTCACCTTGCGCATAATCAGTAATTCCAATAGTGGCGTTATCTCCATCAATAGAAATCCACTCGTGATCTTTAGTGTATTTTAATTCAGGTTTAATTTCCATTTTTTTACAAATTTTTTACAAATGTAATTCTAAAATCTATTTATTCATAAAAAATTATTCGCCAAAACTATATCTTAAAGTCATACCTGCACGAATTGTTGTCATAGGAAATGCTGTTGAAATGGCGAACTTAGAAAACAGATGGTCATAGAAAAAAATCGCATTAAAACTTTTGCTTAAATTATAATCCGCTGAAGTCTTAAGAGACCACATTGTTTGACCAGCCGTGACTTTATTATCAAGAATATTTAAGTTCCTAATTATAGTTATATTATCTCTAAAGTTTAAATCTGTTTTAATATTTAAATCTCCTTTTGAAACTCTTCTTTTACCACCAACTCTGTTAGTGAATTTCAAGTCTTTAATTCTATATCCAAATCCTATAGAATAATCTGTTCCCGATGATTCAGTTAATAAATTATTGTCTAAACTTAATGACAAGGCCCTGTCTTTTTTTAAGGACATAACTATCTGAAGAGAGTTGTTTAATTCCATATCAATCTTTAAAAGAGGGTTAAATTGTTCAACTAAATTGACATTAGTATATAAAAATTCATTGATGAAATTTCCTGAATCGTCTGTAAATTGAGAATTATCAGAATCGTATTCTAAATTAGATTTGAAATTATTTAACGTATAACTAGATCTATAGGCGTGACCTAAGCTAAATCTTTTAAATCGTTCTTTAATAAAATCTATATTCATAAGACCACTGTATGAGAGAGACCAACTTGGTAAAGGAGTTTTTGAAATTGCATTTAAAGAAATATTCTCGGGGTTTTTTCCAGAATAGGCTGAAAGAAAAGCTGGAATAAGAACAGCTTGATTGTTTTTTCCATAGCCAATAGGGAATCCAAATTCATCGATATCACCGGAAACATCTCCATTTAATGCAGCTAATCTTTGAGCTATAACTAACCTATTGTTTTGAAAGTCTTCAAAAGTTTCTGAAATATTTTCATTACTTTTTGAAAAAGAAGTATTGATTAGTATAGTAGAAATTTCAAAATTTCCGAATGTATTTGGAGATAATGCATTGTATTCGTTATCAATAATAATAAAGTTTTCAGAATAGTTTTCTGAATATTTTCTATTAGCTTTCAATGATATTTTTAAGTCGTCAATCCAGCTAATTTCAGCCGAAACATCAAATTTAGTATTATGAACTTGTGTAAACTGTTCGTTAAAAGTTGGGAAACTGGTTAACCACCCATTTTTAGCAGCTTCAAACCTTATATCAGACTGACTTCCAAAAACAAACCCCATTGAAGGCTTGGATGTTCCTAAAAAACCTAATGTTTCCATATAACCAGGTAATACTTTTCCACTATTCTCAGTATAATTCATTTTGAAACGTGATAAACCTGTAAAAAATCCAATCACTGAGTTAGTTAGTTTTTCTTTAGAATTTTTTGGTTTTTTCTTCTTTTCTAATTTTAGATTTCTATATAATTTTGACATGTTAAATGTGACGTTTAAAGACTGACTATTAGAGTTTTGTACAGTATTAACGTTTCCTAATACATTTCCTTGTTCATCTTCTACTAATGCCATCGCATCAGATCCTCTTTCCCAATTAAAATCTCCAGAATAATTATATGAACTTGAAATAAAATTTATTAATGGAAATAATTTAAATGGCAATTCGTAAGTCACTCCAAAAGATTGATTGTGGGAGTTGGCTTCACCAGTATTCCAAAAACCATCCCAAATATCTAATTCTTTATTTACCACCTGATCTCCAACAAGATCTGTTTCAAAATAATTTTTAACAACACTGTTGTTTGAGGCTGAAAAATCAATTCTCAGAGAATTGCTTAAGTTTTGACTTAAACTAAGATTCCAGTCAAATAAAAAATTTCTTTGTTGAATTTCAGGGAGTGCTATCTGATTTGAAGAGTCAGCTCCTTCAATATAAATATCTCGAAATCTTTGACTATTAAAGGTCCTGTTTATATTGGCATCAAAACTAAAGCTAGAAAGTAATGGATTAAAATTAAATTCCTTTATCCACTCTAAATATTTGTTGTTTTCTAAAAATTTAATTTTTTTGAATGGTGAAATAACAAACGGATTAAAAGAATAATTATAAGCTGAACTAACTCTAGCTGTTTTTTTTGTAAAATTTTCAATTTCATAATCATGCTGAAGTTCTTGATTATAGCTATATGAAAAATCAAAATTTTCTATATCATAAACTCTTTCTTTTTGCTCAGCAGATCTGTTTTTCTTAACACCTAATAAATTAATACTACTTATTTTTCTGTAACTAATCGCTTGATTTCTTATTGAATCTTTTTGAGAATTTCTTGTAGCTGAATTTACACGATCCTCTAATTTAATGTCTTGATAAAAAGGATCATATTCTGGTGTTGAAAATTCTTCAGAAATACTGTATGAAACTGGTATTTGAATTTCCCACTTATTTGGCAATAGCTGTCCTAAGTTTAAACTACTTATCAGACCGTATTGTTTTAATTCTTCTCTACTTCTCTGATTTGGGGATTTATCTATAGATCCAAATCCAATTGTAGACATTTTTCCAGACAATGATATTTTTGCAAAATCTGCTAAATTAGCGTCCATTGAAGCTAATGCTGACCAACCTCCCTTACCATCAATCTCTGATAATCTAAGTTCATTAAACCATGCCTCTCCACTTAATACATCTCCATTAGTTTGTGAAGGGTTTTTTAACCCTATCATTATGTTTTTAATTGATCCTATAGTTGGATTTCCTTTAATAGCATACTTGAATTTTTTATCTCCAGGAAGTTCTGATATACTGGAAAATTCATCTATAATTTCTAAATTATCATTAAAATACAATACATCAGAAAGATTATTCTGACTCATTGCCTTTGCTTTAATCTGTGTTAATTTTTCTAAAGAAAAATCTATTGAATTAAAATCTGGATTCCAAACCTGATCTGCACTAAACCTATTTGAACTTCCTGAATTATAAGATGTAGGCTTTAAAGGAACTTCAATTTGATAATAGTTGTCCGTTAAATCAGATCCAATCCTTAAAAAACCTACTAACCTTTTATCTAACTCTTCGTCAGCTCCCTCACCTGGAAGTTTATTACTTCCCTCAATAGATTCGGCATGAATAAACATTTTTAAGGATTTATATTGCCGCATATCAAAATCAATAATCTTATAAACTCCTTTAGAGTCTTTAGGCTGAAGATCATTTACTTTGATGGAAAGCGACTGCTCATTTTGTCTAATAATAGTACTATTTGAATTTAGCTCTTCTCTTTCAACTCCGGGTGGTAAAATATAATTCACCGGAGTTCTATTTTCATTTTCTAAAATATTAACCGATCCAATTTCAATTGACGTATTTGGGTAACTTATATTGCTTTTATTTAGATTTTTCGTATACCTCTTCCATTCACTTCTAACTAAATCCAAGGTTCCAAATCTAAAGGTTACTGGTTTTGAAAACCCTTCCAAATACATTCTCATAAATCTTATAGATCTCAAGTTATCTATACCGTTAACTGCATTAAAAAATGAGCTGTATTTACTGCTTTTATAAAATTGACTTGATACTGGGATTTTAAACTGAATCCACCTTGTAGTTATGGAATTTCCATTAGGGAGATCAACTTTTACATCATTTCTAACATCACTTATAAAAGGATGATTACCCGCTTTCATGTTTTTAGTAATGGGTATACTGTACTCAAAATAACTATCGATTGTATTCATAGTATTATCTTGATTAACATCTTCGTTGTCAGGAATAGTTGTAGACCCTCTTCCTGTAACTCCAACATTAACAGGAGAATTACCTTGGGTTCCATTATAATTTTTATATCTATTTAGTATTCCTCCGTTAGCATCAATATAATATTGGTAATTATCTCCAGCAGGGTCAAAAGAAGATCCATTGCTGTATTTTTCAAGTTCTTGAATATCGTTTAAACCATCATACCCTAAATCTTGTAATGCCCTATTGTTTTCATTAGAATCAAAAGAATAAATCAAAGATTGAGTTGCAGGTGTTTTTCCCCACTTAGATTCATTAACTATATTCTGAGAATTTCCAGTTGGCAGTCCATTTTCATATAATTTTTTGCCATCTTTTAAAATATCTTCGGAAATATTTCCAAGATTTAAAACTAAATTTCCTAGACTATTTGAGTTTGAATCATTTTCGCTAAAAGTATCCAAAAGCCAAAATTGAACAAATTCTACATTGGCTTTCTCAAAATTAGTTGAAGACAAATCTCTAGTAATCCCTGCCCAATTACTTTTTGAATCATTAATAAATTCTTGAGCTAAATTATTATTATATGGTCCTTTTTCAGTTGGAAAAAAACTAAGATCAAAAGTGTTTTGAATCCTAGATTGCCCTTCAATTACGTCTTGTTGAGGAAAAATTTCTTCAATAAAGATCCTTCTTGTTTCGTTTTTAGAAAGCTCATTGTCATCAATTTCAGTTGGTCTTTGTCTTGTGTAAAAAATTGGATCGATGTTATACCATGCAAGCTTTCCACGATTAAAACCTGTTCTTAAATCATCTATACCAAACTGCGATCCTTTAACTCCAAAAGGTGTACTTGACAAATTCCATGAAGAAGTATCTTTTAGATCAATGTTTGTTTCAGAACCTTCAAAATCATCAACATAAACAGTTGCTACATTATCAAATCCTGAATTTTTTGGAGTTCCAGAGTGCAGATATGCAAATTCTGTTTTAAAAGATATACTAGATTCAACATCAGAATTAATATTCGGAAATTTATTTACTAGTCTGGTTAGTAATGGAACTTTAGAAGAATAGGTGCCGTTAAAACCAATCATTGTATTGTTTACAGGTTCAACTCCATAATTAGCCTTTTGACTGATAGATCTTTCGCTTAAATTCATTAATGTTCCTCCAATTATAAAGTTGTCATTAAATTTATGCTCTACATTAATTCCTGAAAATCTTTTTTTCTGTTGTGAGTAGAATGAGTTACTCTCAGTTGAAATTTCAATTGGAACATTTGAGTTTTTTAGTGATTCATCCAGTATTTGTACTCTCCCCGCCTGATAATTTACAGTATAATCTAAACCTTCTTGAAGAACTCTGCCTCCAGCAGTAACTTTTACTGATCCTCTTGGTACATTAAATTGTCCAATAGCAATTCCCCCAACATCGCCGGATGTTTTATATGATCCTTTTATTTCAAACTTATTTTTTTCTGATTCCTTTTCAGCTTCAATTTTAGATGAATCGTATATTTCATTATAAACAAATTTTTGTTGGTTCAAATTATAAGTAGAAAAATTATCATAATTCTCAACAGAGTTATTTGGAGATTTTAATTTATCAAATAAATATTTACCGAAAGGTTCAACAGAGGGGAAAATAACTAATCCATTTCTGGAATCAATAGTGATATTTGAAACAAAATCAAAGAATCCATCACCGCCTTTTTGAACATCATTGTTCATATTTAAGTTATCCAAATTAAATAAAGACAATAATGTCTTCCCGTTAATGTTTTCTGGCCAAGAGGATTCATCCACAGGTTGAATATAATTTAACGGAGAGGGATTGCTATAATAAATGTTAAGTTTAAAATCTTCTTTGTTAATCTGAGAACCTAAAGAATAAATATTTTTCATCATCAAATCCCAAATAGGTTGATTTACATTAGTAATACTACTTTTTAACAGTTTTAGAATTAAACTATTATTTGATATTTGTTGCTGACCTGACTGATTTGAAAGTGATGTTGCATCAATACCATCGTTAGCAAATTCCCCAACTTGATAAACTTGTCCTCCAACACTGTATTGAAAAGCAACTGCTAAAATTTCGTCATTATTTAAAGGCTGGCTTAATGAAATATAACCTAGCTTATCATGAAGATTATATTCATTACTTTCAAGTTTACGTGCATTTTCTAGAACAGAATAATCTACCCCTTCATTTACTAAATTAGAAATAGGTCCAAATCCCTCTTTAGATTTTGAAATTTCTCTTATAGATAAATTTAATAGTCCGTTTCCAATTTCATCAGGATCTAATTTATTTACTGAGTTATCCGGATAGGTATTTATGCCAGGTTTTAAAAAAAAATTAGCATAATACTGATCTAATTGTGTTTTTTCAGGATTTGATTCCCCTAAATCTTGAAGACCAATAACATTTCTGACATTTTGTGTTTGACTAGCTCGATTAGTTACCCAAACTTCAATTCTAGAAATTTTAATTTGAGTATTTAGATAAGGGTATGTTTTTACGGTTTTCTCATATTTATCTCTAAAATATTGACCTAGAAAAAAGTGTCTATTTTCATCATAATCTAATGGTGATATTGAAAACTCATCAAAACTTCCACTCCCCTTTGAAACAACGGTTTGAGACTCAGACCTTTGTTCTGATAAAACAGCAGTAATATTAGTATTACCGAACTTTAATTGGGTTTTAAAACCAAATAAACTTTGTGCTCCTGATATTAACGATCCACTCAAAGGCATGCTTACATTTCCTAACTCAATTTTTTGTATTATATCGTCTTCAGTTGGAGTATAATCTAGTTTTAGTAAATTTTGAAAATCAAATGTAGATTGGGTATCGTAATTTGAACTAATACTAAGTCTTTCACCAATCTTTCCATTCATACTTAGACTTATATTTTGATTAAAATCTAATCCAATACTACTTTGATTTCTAGACGGAATTGACGGATTATCACTTTTTTGATATCTAGCACCTATATCCATTGAAATAGAACCTTGAGGGACTAATTCAATATTATCACCACCAAATATGGATTGGAAAAAATTAGAATTTACATATAAATCTGGAAGCAAGTTTTTAAGTTTAGAAACATCTTCAGCATCTTCATCTTTTAATAAATCAATTTTTTCAGAAAAATAATTTTTAATACTCTCTTCTCTTACTCGTTTTCTATATTGTTCAGGTGTTAATACAAGTGGAATTCCTATATCTATTGTTCCAATTTTTGTATTGTAAATGTATTTGTTAGAAATTGGATCGTATGTATATTTTGATTTAAATAACGAAGGAGTTTTTAATTTGAAATTTCCTAAATAAACTGTGTTTTCAATAGTATCTAAATTGACAATGTTTTGCCCAAAAACATTATTACTAAATAATGCTACTAGAACAAAAGAAAGAAATAGAACTCTTTTATTTAAAACAACTTTAATCAACACATTATAATTTGTTCAACGCATTTTTGATTATCTCTTCAACAGTAATTTCAGATATTTCACTAATTAACTTATCTACAACCTTTGTAGTTTGTTTTCTACTATATCCCAAAACCTCTAAAGCAGATAAAGATTCTTCTCTTTTTGAATTAGCAAAATCAACATTAAACCCTGAGTCTTCATTGATTAAACTCACTTTGTCTCTAAGTTCAATTATAACTCTCTGAGCAGTTTTAAGACCAATTCCTTTTACAGATTGAATGGTAGAAACATTTTCAGAAAGTATTGCTCTTTGAATTTCCTCAGGATTTAAGGAGGATAACATAGTTCTAGCAGTACTTGCACCAATTCCTGAAACTGAGATTAATTTCCTAAAAAGATTTCTTTCTGTTTTTTCATAAAAACCAAATAAAGTATGTGAATCTTCTTTTACTTGAAGATGGGTGTATAACGATATATTTTCCGAATCTGAAAGTAAAGAAAATGTATTTAAAGAAATGTTTACTAAATATCCAAGTCCATTACAATCAATAACTAGCTCTGTTGGAGATTTTTCTACTAACCTTCCTTTTATTTGAGTTATCATAATTTAAGTTTTATTTTTTTTTGTGCATCAACCACCGCTAAAGCAGACATATTAACCATTTCATCTACACTTGCACCTAATTGAATTATATGAGCTGCTTTTGACATTCCCATCATTATTGGGCCAATTGATAAAGCTTTGTCTAGTTCTTTTACAAGTTTATAATTAGTATTTGCAGAATCTAAGTTTGGAAAAATAAGAGTGTTCACATTCTTTCCCGATAATTTAGAAAACTCAAATTTATTTGTTAGCATTTCCTTGTTTAAAGCAAAGTCACTTTGAATTTCTCCATCAACACTAAGCTCAGGGTAGTACCTGTGTAAATACTTAACTGCCTGATTAACTTTAGAAGCCATAGGATGAGAAGATGATCCGAAATTTGAATAAGAAACCATAGCAATTGTTGGGGTTATTCCGAACATTTTTACAGTTTCAGCAGTCATTTTTGCAATAACAGCTAAATCTTTGGAGGTGGGGTCTATATTTATTGAAGTATCTGAAAAAAACAAGGGACCTTTATTTGTAATCATAAGATTTGTTGTTGCAACCTTACTTATTCCTTTAGACTTTCCTATTGTTTCAATGACAGGTTTAAATGTAGCTGGATAGCTTCTTGAATAACCTGAAATTAAAGCATCAACATCTCCGCTACTCAGCATCATTCCTGCATAATAATTCCTCTGTTTCATTTTATCAATAGAATCCAACAGAGTTACTCCTTTTCTTTTTCTTTTATTCCAAAAACTAGTTCCGTATTTTTCTCTGTTATTTTTCTCAGCATCAGATTTAGGATCAATAATTAAAACCTTGTCATCGTATTCAATTTCTATTCTTAATTCATTAATAATATCGACATTCCCAAGTAAAACAGGAAACCCAATACCCTCTTCGCTAACTATTTGAGCGGCTTTTAAAACATCTATATGATCTGCTTCAGCAAAAACTATTTTTTTAGGATTTGCTTTAGCTCTGTTTAAAAGAAGCCTAACAATTTTTTTATCACTGTATAGTCTACTGTGAAGTTCTTCTTCGTATTTATCCCAATTTTCAATAGGTTGCTGTGCTACTCCAGAATCCATAGCTGCTTTTGCAACCATTGGAGGAATTTTTGTAATTAATCTAGGATCAAAAGGCTTTGGAATAATGTAATCTTTATTAAAAGTTAATTTAGTTTTATCGTAAGCAATATTTACAAATTCAGGAACAGTTTCTTTGGCCAAAGCTGACAATGCCAATACTGCAGCCATTTTCATTTCATCATTAATTTTAGTGGCTTTTACATCCAAAGCTCCTCTAAAAATAAAAGGAAAACCAAGCACATTATTAACTTGGTTAGGATGATCAGATCTTCCAGTTGCCATAATTATATCTTCTCTAGTTTTCGTAGCTAAAGAATAATTAATTTCTGGATCAGGATTGGCCATAGCAAATACAATTGGGTTTTTAGCCATAGTTAATAACATTTCTGGCGTTACCATATCTGCTTTAGAAAGACCTATGAATACATCTGCATCAACCATAGCTTCTTTAAGATTACTTAAGTTTCTCTTGGTTGCAAACTCTGCTTTTTCTTTAGTTAAATTTTCTCTTTTAACTGAAATAACTCCCTTGCTGTCAGTCATTACAATATTTTCTTTTCTAAGACCTAAAGCTCTATACATTCTAGTACAAGAAATAGCAGCAGCACCTGCACCACAAACCACTACTTTTACTTTATCTATTTTCTTTTCAGCAAGCTCTAAAGCATTTAATAATGCTGCCGCTGAAATAATTGCAGTTCCATGCTGATCATCATGCATGACTGGGATATCAAGCTCATCAGATAATCTTTTTTCTATTTCAAAAGCTTCAGGAGCTTTAATATCTTCAAGGTTTATACCACCAAAAGTTGGGGCAATATTTTTAACAGTTTCAATAAATTTTTCTGGATCATTTGCGTCTATTTCAATATCAAAAACATCGATTCCAGCAAAAATTTTGAACAAAAGTGCTTTTCCTTCCATCACAGGTTTTGAAGCTTCAGGCCCAATATCTCCAAGTCCTAAAACAGCTGTTCCGTTTGTAATTACTGCAACAAGATTTCCTTTAGCAGTGTATTTATAAACATTTGAGGGCTCTTTTTCAATTTCTAAACATGGAAATGCAACTCCTGGTGAATATGCCAAAGCTAAATCTCTTTGACTACTGTATTTAGTAGTTGGATTAACTTCAATTTTTCCAGGGTTGGGTTTAGCATGATAGACTAAAGCGGCACGCCTGATATTTTTATTTTTCATTTTAAAGTTGTTGTATTCTTAACATATAAATTTATACAAAACAAAATCAATAACATAAGAAATAGGGTGTTAAATAAATTGAATAGATATGATCAATGCAGATAAAAAAGAAACATTTATATTTACATTCCTAACGTTTAAGTTTTTGAAAAAAATACATTTTATACTTACTTTAATAATATTATTCTTTGCTCAAGAAGGATATTCTCAACTAAGCAAAACCCATTATATTCCGCCAGTTACAGGAGATGGAGGTGGAAATGGGCCTGGAATCCAACGAATATATCTATCCACTCCAGGTTCTGATGTAAAGTATACTGTAAGGTACGGCGGAGAAATAGGTACAACTGCAACGTCAGGAACAGTTTATGCATCAGGATCAGTTTCAAATACTGCTTCTGAAGAAATTGTACTCTCTGATCAGCCAATTGGTGGTCAACAGTCGTGGGGGGAAATTTTTGTTCAAGAAGACGAAGCTGAAGTAATATTAAATAAGGGATTTGTCATTACAGCCGATGAAGAGATTTATGTTTCGTATAGATTTGTTAGCTCAAGTTATAATCAGGCGGGGGCAATTGTTAGTAAAGGAATTTCTTCTCTTGGAACTAGGTTTAGAGCAGGAATGTTACAAAACTATGATGGTTCTCACTTAGGATTTATAAGTGTTATGGCTACTGAAAATAATACAATAATTGATTTTGATTTACCTGGTTCTGTTCAAACTACAGGGGGGCAAAATGACCACTCCATTACTTTAAATAAATTTCAAAGCTATTTTATAGTAAACAAAGACAATATAAATAGTCTAAATGGAAGCTTAATCACATCTGACAAACCAATTTCTGTTAATTCAGGTGGTTTCGGTTCATTTGATTCATCAAGCGCCGGGCAAGATTATGGTGTTGATCAAATTGTTGGATCTACTATTGTTGGGTCAGAATATATTTTTATAAAAGGAATAGCCTCCAATAATATTGAAACTGTATTGATAATTGCAGACCAAGACAATACTAATATAAATGTTAATGGAGAGGTTTTAAATGATATAAGCGGAGATCCTGTAATTCTAAATTCTGGAGAATATGTATATATTAAAGGGGATAAGTTTATTGATGGAAATCTCTATGTAAATACAGACAATCTGAATGATAAATTATTTGCATACCAAGGCACTGGAAAGACCTACACTAGCCCATATGAAGGAGCAAATCAAGGAATGTATTTTGTTCCACCTCTAAATTGCGCTACTAAAGGAGATGTAGACAATATTGCCTCAATTAATGAGATAGGAGGTAGAGTTTTTGATGATCAAGCTACAGTTTCTTTTATTACTAAAGATAATGCTGAAGTATATATAAATGGAGTCGATGTAAACACCCTTTCAACTGCTCAGTCTGTAACCGGAACCTTAGATTACATAACCTACAAGGTTGAGAATTTAACGGGTGATATAAAGGTTGAAAGCAATGACGAAATTTATGTTGCTTATGTTAATACTAACAGGGCAGCCACAACAGCTGGATTTTACTCTGGATTTACCGTTCCTCCAACTGTCAATATTGATGCGGAATTAAAAACCTTAGGTTCGTGTTTAAACAAAGACGGAACCTCAAATATAGTATTCCAAGCCAGTAATTTTAATCAGTTTGATGAAATAAAATGGATGAAAAAAGATGGAGAAAATTTTATTGAAACTGGTGAAATTGAAGAATTTTTTACTCCAACTGAAGAGGGTGTTTATGTTTTAAAAGGAATTTTAACTTGCAACAATAAAGAATATTTATCTCCAGAAATAGTTGTAAGTATTTGTCCTGATGATTCAGACAGCGATGGAATTATTGATAATATAGATTT
>Ga0115560_1001752_pt1 | contig 14988 bp, 12 predicted proteins | sample COGITO_mtgs_1105_5_FD_87278 | JGI IMG/M metagenome (GOLD analysis project Ga0115560, IMG submission 87278) | Pelagic marine microbial communities from North Sea - COGITO_mtgs_110509 | ecosystem: Environmental > Aquatic > Marine > Epipelagic | place: Germany:Helgoland, sampling site Kabeltonne... | reverse complement strand
TCGGGGAGGCCGCGAAAGACAAGTTCATTGACCAACGCGGTGCCGCTGGTGTAGGCGGCAAAACGTGCGAGGTAGTCTTCGGATTGATTCAGAGCCTCGTCGTCGCTGGCGATCTCCGGTACGACCGTATCGGCCACATAGACGAAGATGCCGCTGTCGCCGTTGGTGAGCATCGGTGAGACTTCGCCAGTCTGCATGCTCTGGGCTTGCTCTAGGGCGCTACGGTTGAGTTCGCGGGGCGCGTCTTGAGCGATAAATGTTTCGTAGGATTCGGGGCGGAGTCCTAAAGCTTCGGCGGCCTCGACGAAACTTGAGTCCTTCGCTAGTTGGGCTTCCAATTCGGTTTGGAGGCTTTCACCTTTTTCGTTGAAGAGACGGCGTTTTTCATCGGCCATGTAGTCGGCGGTGACTTCAGCCTGCACGGCTTCGAAAGAAGGGATCTCCGGAGCCATACGGCCTTCGTAAATCAATACAGCATAGCCACCTTCGACCGCGTAGGCATCGGAATAGTAGCGGTTACCGCCCAGAGCGAAAGCCGATTCAAGCAGCTCGGGTGAAAGCGCCCGTTGGCGGGCACCGGCTAGAGTGTAGGGCTCGATCTTGATCAGGCTGACGCCGGATTCACTCAGTAAGGTATTGAAAGCGGCTGACTCGCCTTTGATCTGGTCGCGGTAGAGGGCGTAGGCGAAGCTCTGGGCTGCTTCGTTGGCGATGCGCGCTTCCTGCTCTTTCAGATAGCTCTGAGCGACCGCCTCACGCACATCAGCGTAGGTGACGGGGATGTCGGCTTCCGCTGCCTCGCCTTCGGCCGTAGCGGGTTTAGGGTTGGCGGCTTTGTAGTCGGCCACAAATTGCGCGCGGTTGGCAATGAAGTGTTCGCGCAGCTCACCCTCGGTGGCTTCGGACACTTGAGCTTCGTATTGATTCTGGTCAAAGAAAACGTAGCTGGCTTTGATCCGTTCAGGGATTTCGTAGCGCAGTTTGTTACTTTCGTAGTATTCGCGGATAGCGGCTGCGCCCTCAGCGATTTCCGGCGTAAAACCTGAGTAGCTCAGCTCTGCGGTCTTGAGGGTGTATTGTGTGCGGCTACGCTGCGTTTGGGCGAGAGCTTCGGATGGCAACAAGTAGCCTGGGCCCGAGAGGATCGCGCCGATTTGGTTGATGCGGTAATCTTCTTCCAGTACGAGGAGGACGAGGCCTTGCGGGGTGCGCGGGTTGGACTCAATATTGTCAACAAAACTGGTGTAGGCGTCTGCACTGAACTCACCATCTGCGCCGCGGAAGGCATTTTTCGTGGTAATAAAGTCGGCCAAGGTCGCTTGGTCAGGGGCGGGCACGCCGAGCTCATCAGCCAAGTGGAGCAGGGCGATGCGGCTGGTCAGCTGTGATTGAAACTGCTCCTCGCTGCCGATTTGCTGCCCGTTGAGGAAAGCGCTTAGTTGCACTTTCTCGATGATCACCTCGCGCTCGCGGGGGGCATTTAGGTCGATCCCGTAAAAAAGATTTTCCTGGTAACCGCTACGGTCGGTCGTGCAACCGGGTGTGTTGCCAATGGTGAAGACAAAGGCGATGATAATAAGAGCCAGCAGAGAGAGAAATATCCAGCGGCCGTGGCGAATGAGGTGATTTTGTATCCAAGAGATCATGAGAGGCGAAAAAGCGGTGGAGGTTAGATTCCCTTTTTAAACTGTCAACCTATTGCTGGCCTTCCAATAAGTCACGCAAAGTCAGGCTCGCCTTTGGGCAGTCCCTAAGGGTAAGGACTTCGTCCAGATACATGCGCAGGATGGGGTCGTTACTGGAGACAAGGTCAGTGCCTTCGTTGTTACCGTAAGTTTCGATACTCTCCTTGAAGCTGGCGAGGGTCACATTCTCAGCCGGGCAACCTGGCTGGTAGGCGTGGTCGCGCTCTTCTTCGGAGTTTTGATCTTCGATTTGGCTAAGGAAGCCGATCGCACATAGCCGCTGAATGCTGGAGTTCAAAATATGGCTGGGGATACGTAATTTCTTGAGAAGTTCACTCGTCCGGATCGGTGGAGATCCGCTTTTAAAGCGCTTCATCACGAGCATCAGCACACTGAGTGAGATCAGCTCCCGGGAGCGCTCGCTGGTTTTCTGCCAGGCATTCTCATTGGTCAGAAAGTCGGCGTTTTGCACGGCGTAGGTGACTTGGCCGCCGAGTAGAATGAGCAACCAGAAAATATACAAGCCCAGCATCAGCACCACGATGATGCCAACCGATCCGTAGAGGCTTCGAGTGTCGACCACGCGCTGCACGTAGAGAAACGAGAGCATGTTATAGAGATTAAGCAGTAGGACGACGAGGGCGCCGCCCGCGAAGGCAGGGCGCCAGTCGACCTTTGTATTTGGGATGAAGCGGAAGAAAAAGCCCAAAAGAGTCGTCAGCAGGATGAAAGCGAAGACCGGTGAGAGGAAGATCGCCGCCGCGTTGAATAACTCGCCGAATGGCAGGCGTTCGGTGAACGCGAGGATTCTCGGCAGCGTAAAGAGCGTCAAGGACGCGGCGCCTAAGACCGCGCCCAGACTGATGAAGGTCCAATAGACAACGATGCGCTCGCCTAATTTACGGCCTTTTTCTACGCCCCAGAGAGAGTTAAAAGAGCCCTCAATGGAGCTGAGCACTTGAATGCCGATGACAAAGAGCATGAGCGAGCCAACCACCCCGACGGTGCCTGATTGCGCAGCGGAGATGAAGTTGTTGATCAACTCCGTCATTTCAGGCGCGAGTTGTGTATTGTCTCCAGCGACTGTTCCCTCGCGGCCCAGAGCGATCTGCGGCGCTGCGTAGGCGATCGCCTTGGTGATCGCGTCGACTGCCAGATTTTCGTCGCCCTGGTCGACGACAAAGCCCGATACCATAATGCCGAGGGCGATTAGCGGCCCCAAGCCAATCAAGGAATAGAAAGTCAGGGCGGCTGCCTGCACGGGGATTTTATTTCGTCTCAAGCCCTGCCAGGTCAGTGTAAGAATACGTAGCAGGTAATACGAGTGTGCGCGCATGCTGCGATGTCCGAGGTCGTCCAACTCCCAGATTTCTCTGAGCATCAGCTCACGTAGCCGCATCATATACGACTTGATTGGATTCAAAATACGCAAGATAGAAGACCTTTCTGTTGAGCTGTTTTTGCTGTGCAAAATGAGCGTGTTAGTTGGCGATTAGATTCAGTGTGATGCCATCAAAAAAACCATCGAACCGGCCGTTTAGTGCGAGGTAGGCGAGCCAGGCGTTGCCACCAATGCCGAGGACGAGGGCAAAGATCATGGTGCTCAGGCTTTGCGAAATCGTTGCGAGGAAGATGCCGATGGCGGCCGCCGCCGTCAGGCCCATCAGGAGGGGGTCGCCCAGGGCCCAGCCAACGTAGAGGCCGAAGCCTAGGGTGAGCATCGCTCGCCCGCGTGCCAGCGGGAAGACTTCCGTTACCGAAAGGATGAGCAACACGCCCAAAATCAAATCGAAGATGCCGATCAAGATCGTCGGGTAGTTGAAGAGATGGGCGATGGCGCCATCATTGATCGCAGCTCGGAGGACAGGCATGAGTGACAAAATCATGAAAAGAGCGGAGAAGATCATCATAATCCCCAAGCCTGCGGCAGATAGCTTGGCCGCGTGTTCGAAGCTTTTTTTCTGGCGGGTCCGCTTGCGCCTCTCCTCGGTCCCGCCCTCTGCGGCGAGGAGCATGGACTCAATATCCAATCCGGAAACTTCTTCTTCTTCTTCTTCTTCTTCTTCTCGCTTTTCTTCTTTCTGAATCCTTAGCGTAAGCTTCTCCCGTTCTGGAAAAACTTTGCTGCGCAATGCGTCATTCAGCGCGATGGGAATCCATTCTTCGCGCTCCACGTCGTAGTAGAGGGTGTTCGGGTTGATCTGGCCAGCCTCAGCAAGTGTCTCCAGCTTCGGGATGTCAAAAGGACCGCGAGACTCGTCTTGCTCGGGTATACGTATGTAATAGTGGGACATAATTCGTTTTAGATAATCGAGCTGCCTGATGTGATTAGGCCAGTCTCTTTAATGTGCAGCAAGCGCAAAGAAAGTTGCCCTAGGCGGAGGGGTGCCATTATATCCTCGGGGGAGACACAAACTGCAACAGCAGCCGGAAAGCGTTCCGCACCGAAAGGAGCGGATATACGTATGCGGATTGCTTTAGGTGTCCTTATCCCCTGTTTAAAATGGCACCTTTGGCGGAGACAGCTAATTCAAACAATAATATAAATTGTCATCTTAGATGCGGGCACACTGGGTTTTAATCGGTTGGTTTGGGCTTTTATTGGGGAAACTTCAGTTGATGTCGTGTCTGTAGAGTAACGCTTTATCTTTTTAAATAATTTTTACTCAAAAAAGCTGGAAGGGCACTGCTTTTGCTGGCTCTTTTCGTGAGTGCGCATTCTAATTCTAACCTCGGTCTATCCGCCTCTGAGTTATGGGGGGCATGATGAGCGTTGCAGGCAAACGGTTAATTGTTTGGCGTCAATGGGTCATCAAGTTCAGGTTCTGACGTCGGATCATCGTTTGCCTCCGATGGGCTTACCAGGAAGTAAAGGAGTGTTTCGGGAGCTCAGGCTTTTTACTGAACCGACGGCGAATCCTTTACTTGGCCATTCCTATGGAGCGACGCTCGCGCACGAGCGTTACAATGCGGAGATTCTGGAGAGTCGTGTCCGTCGTTTCAAGCCCGATGCGGTTTATGTCTGGAATATGGAAGGCCTATCGAAGTCGCTGCTTTTCCGCTTGCAGGACAAGGGGCTCCGGGTGGTCTACGATCTGCACTCGGATTGGTTGCTCCCTGCGAACTTCAATCGCGATCCTTGGTATCGCTGGTGGTTTGCGAATTCGAGTCAACGCTCCGAAATATACCGCACATTACTCAGTAGCGTCGGGCGAGTGCGCCGTGTTATGGAGATGTTGCCCATCGGTGCAGTGAATAGCCTAGACCTCAGTGCCAGCTATGTGGTGAGTGATTGGTTGCGTGGGCATTTGTCTAAAAACGGATTATCCGTGGCCAAAAGCTTGCCGCGGATATACCCGGCTTTGGACCTGAAGAAGCTTTCGCCCAAAAAGTCCTTCCGCAGGCGAAGACGGTTTGTTTGGGCGGGGCGATTGAATGCGTTCAAAGGTGCAGATATCGCGGTCGACGCAATCGGTATTTTAAAGGAGCGTGGGATCGATGTCTCGCTGGACCTCTTTGGGATGGGCAAACCCAGTGAGCGCAAAGCTAAGCGCCAGCGTATCGAGGCGGCTGGCTTAATGGATCGGGTAACGATGCGTGGTATCCGTTCCGGGGAAATGGCTGAGCATTACGCTCATTATGATGCATTACTTTACACCAGTCGTTGCGCTGAACCCTTTTCTATGACGGTGCTGGAAGCGATGCTTTCGAACGTGCCGTGTATCGTCGCAAATATTGGGGGCAACCAAGAGCTCTTGGAGCATGCAAAGAACGCCCTTTTCTTTGAAGCGGGTGATGCCCGGTCCCTGGCAGACGCAGTGGCTGGGTTCATGCAACTCGAGGATGGTGGGCGCAATCTGGCCGAATGTTCGATTCAAAGATTGCAGGCGGAGCAAACGGTGGATGCGTTTTGTCGACACATTGAGCCGTTCTTAGCCGCGCAGTCTTAGCTGAATGGCCAGAAGAGGCTTCTCCGGTATCGGCTTATTGTTCTACATCCGGCGTCTCTTGCTCGAACCCGTGGATGTGCTCCGTTTTATGCGGCGTCGAGACCACTTTATAGATACACCAAGCGAGCAGCGTGCTGACCGAGGCTACTGAGAGAATCATGATTATCCAACCTGCTGCAGTCATAGCTTATTTCTCCTTGTTCAGTTTCTTGTAGTCGGGATTGAGCGCTACGATGAAGATGAAGAGCCCGGCAACCAGCGCGATCAGTCCCACACTCAAGCGGGCAACCGTATTGGGCTCGATGAAGAGATCCATGACATAGCCGCTGTACCTTGCCTCGCCTGTGCGGAAATCGATGCCGAAGACATTCGCCGCCACCCAGAGTGTGAAGATGGCAATCAGGAAAAGTGGGCTCACATATTTCATAATAAATTTGAAAAATGCCGGTATGCGGATCGCCGCGCCCTCATGCGCCCAAGCAAAGCCTTTTTCAATCCCTACGATCCACCCGAAGATGATGATCTGGATCGTCGATAGAACAAAGATCAAAAAGGTGCCGACCCAGAAATCCATCGTGTCGAGTGCTTTGACGTCCTGGCTGAAATAGACCACGAACCCGCAGCCCACGGCTGTGATTAGACCCAGGATGGCGACAGATTGCTTGCGGTTGATCTTCATCGCTTCTTCGAGAAAGGCGATGCCCGGCTGCAGCATCGAGAGTGAGCTGGTGACCGCTGCGAGGAAAAGTAGAAAGAAGAAGAGGAAACCGAACAATTCACCAAAGGCCATGTTGGCAAAAACCATCGGCAGGACTTTGAAGCCTAGGTCGAAGGTGCCCATACCGGCCACGCCGGCCACCCCAAGGAAAGTTACCGCAGCGGGCAGAGTGATGAGCCCACCCAGTGCGACCTCGCAGAACTCGTTCGCGCTCGTCGCGGCCAGACCGCTTAGCACGACATCGTCCTTCTTATTTAAGTAGCTGGAGTAGGTGATGATGACACCGAAGCCGACGGAAAGAGAAAAGAAAATTTGCCCGGCCGCCGCCAGCCAGAGTTGGGGGTTGAAGAGCTGTTCCCACATGGAGATCCGGCGCACGCGCATCGCGCTGTTGGTCGCAGCCGCTGTTTCCTCCGCTTCGATTCGGGCTGGGTCCACCACCTCATGGTCGATCATCCAGTCGCCACTTTCGTCCTTCAGCTCCACGACATGCTTGACCGGGTTCCACATAAAGCCGAGCCCGTTGTTCACGTTGCGCTCCGGATGCTCCGTGTCCGGTGTACCTAGGGTCAATACGCGTAGCAGGATGACGCATGCGATGATGACCAGTGTGGGCATCGCATACTTACAAAAGAATTCAATACCCTTGGAGATGCCTCGGTAGATCAGCACAAAATTAAGGATGAAGGCCAGCAGCAGATAAAGGCCAACCTGCTTCAGCCCAAAGCCTAGTGCGCTGCCATCCTCGCCTGCACCGATAAAGAGTGCCCAAAAATTGGTCGACTGGCTGACGTCGGAAAAGTCCATATTACCCGACAGAAAATTGACCGCATACCCGAGGCACCATGCCTCGATGTACACATAATACATGTAGATGATCACCGGGATGAGCACGCCGATCACCCCCAGATACTTAAAGGCCGGCTTGCGTGTGATGTAGTTGAAAATGCCTGGGCATGAATTGAAGCCTGCGAGCCCGCCCTGGCGTCCCATCGCCCATTCCGCCCAACAGATCGGCAGGCCGATGAGCAGGAAGGATATAAAATAGGCCAACATGAATGCGCCGCCTCCGTATTCCGCAGCTTGCCCCGGAAAGCGAAGGAAGTTGCCCAAGCCGACTGCGCTTCCAGCGACGGCTAGGATGACACCGAGGCGAGAGTTCCAAGATTCTTTGATTCGTTTCACCATCTTGTTGTGTATCAAGGCTTCCGAGCAGTCACGATGCCAGAAAAAAATCGCAGCTATCGGAGTGACTTTGCTGCGTGGGCGCTTTTAGATCGGTGCATGTCTTTGATGGATCGCTACGTTTTAAAGGAATGGCTGGTCGGCTTTGCGCTCACTTTGGGTGTGATCGTGGGCATCCTTATCCTGCAGAACATGTATGACACGCTGCCCGATCTGCTCGATAGTGAGGCAGGCATACGTCAAATCCTCTTCTATTACAGTTTGGCGTTGCCGACTTATTTGCCTGCGATCCTGCCCATCGCGGTGCTGGTCTCGCTTTTGTTTACGATGGGCAGTCTGCACCGGAATAATGAGATTATTGCGATGCGTGCCTCGGGTGCCGGGCTTTTCCGTATCAGTCGCTCGCTCTGGGGGGCCGCTTTGCTGCTGTCCCTCCTGCTCTTCTATCTCACCGCTTCGGTTGTGCCGCAAACTGTCGAGCGAGCGCGCACCTTTTTGGATAACCTTGAGTTCGCCGCCGAAGAGACGGAGCGCGAAGCCCGTGAGGTCGGGCTGCTCTACAATCTCGGTTTTGATAACCGCAAAGACGGGCGGCTTTGGTTCATGAACCGATTCAGTGAGCGTGCCTGGCTCGGGCTCGGGGTCAATGTGCACACGCGCGACGCCAGTGGACAGGAGCTCAGCCGTATTTCCGCCGCTGAGGCTTACTTCGACGATACCCAAGGCCATTGGGTCTTTATTGACGGGCGCGAGTTGCTGCTCGATGCCGAGACCGGAGATCCTCTCCGCACGCTGCCTTTCAAAGAAAAGAAGTTCGAGGACTTCGACGAAGACCCGAGCCTCATGCTGGCACTCCATAAAAAGCCCAAAGAGCTTTCGCTGAACGAGCTGCGCCGTATTATTGAGGCTGTGCCACCGGAGGAGAATCCGAGCGTGCGCGCCTACCTTGTGCAATACTTCTCACTCCTCGCCGCGCCTTTCAGCTGCCTCGTCATCGTCGGAATCGCCGTGCCCTTTGCTGTTTCCGGTGTGCGCACCAACCCGATGATCGGTGTCTCCAAAGCCTTGGGATTTTTTGCTATATTCTACGTCTTGATCAGCCTCGCCTCCATCTTAGGTGAGCGCCAGATCATACCTGCGCTGCTCGCCGCGTGGATACCTAATATCGTCATGCTGGCCATGTCCTTCCGCCTCTACGTTAAAGCGCGGTAAATCGGTAAACGCGACATCCAATGGTAAATACCACCACTCTCACGCTGTCCGCCAATCCCTCGCGCCACGGCCATCCTTGGGTTGCCTTCAGCGATTTGTCCGGCGATTTGTCCGGCGATTTGTCCGGCGATTTGTCTGGCGATTTGTCCGAGTTTGTCAGCGCGGCCACACTGTTCGATGCCTCGGGCCACGCGCTAGGTAGCGGTCTTTACGATCCACGCGATCCGCACGCTGCATGGCGGCGCTTTAGCCATGCTGAGGACGTCGCCTTCGATGCGGCCTATATCGCTACAGCGATTCAAGAGGCCTTAGCCCGGCGCAGCGACGAGCATTGCCAACGTCTCATCAGTTCGGATGCCGACTATTTGCCCGGCCTCGAAGTGGAACTCTTTGAAGACATTCTCACCATCTCAGCGAAGACCGCCGCCGTCGATGCCGAGATGGAAGCCATCGTCGAATGTTTAAAAGAAGCCTGCGAGCCTCAGGAGATCGTCTTTCTTAATGACCTTCCCGAGCGTGCCGCGCTGGGTCTCGAATGCACGACGCGCACTCTGAGCGGCCAAAACCTGAAGGCTCGTTGGGTTGAGGTCGATGGCTTGGCCTATCGCCTCGACTGGCTCAATTCGGAGAAGCCCCGTTTCTTCCTCGATCAGCGTGAGCAACACGCGCTCGTGGGTAGCCTCTGCGAAGGCCGCACTGTGCTTGACGGCTATGCTCACAGCGGTGCCTTTGCTCTCCAAGCCGCCCGAGCTGGTGCGGAGCACGTGGTCGCGGTCGACAGCTCGCTGCCCTGTATTAAAGCCATTGGCGCACAGGCGCAGAAGAATCTGTGTTTCGTTGAAACAGTCGATGCCGACGTCGCGGCCTTCCTCGCCGAGCGCCGCGCCGGCGAGCTCGACGCGATCATTCTCGATCCACCCAAGAGTGATACCTTCGATGTTGTCGCCGTCGAAGCGCTGCATACCAGCGCTTTCAACTGCCTGCCCGAAGGCGGACTCCTCGCCACGTATTGTCGCTCCGCTGCCACCAGTGCCGCCGCCTTCGAAACTGCCGTCGCTCAAGCCGCGACCGCCGCCGGGCGCGAAGCCCGCATCTTTGCTCGCACCGCCCAGCCCTTTGATTTTCCCGTGCTGCTGAACTTTCCCGAAAGTCGTTATTTGAAGGGGTTGATTCTGCAAGTGGAGTAGGGCGCAGATGCTGGGATGTATGCCGAGAGTTTTTGTTCTACCGCTTTCTTATTTGGAGAATACATTCGCTGATCGGACTTGACTTAAATCCGCATTTAGTATTACTGTATTACTAATGAGGACTAGTATCATACTGGACGATGATTTGGGAGAATCGCTCCGCAAGTTTTCCAAAGAGCGAGGCCAGAGCCTCAGTGCATTCTTAGCTGAGGCGGGTCGTGCGGCGATGCGCGCCGAAGTAAAGACGAGTGCACCGCCCTTTGAGTTGATCACTTTTGGAGAGGGTGGCACCCACACAAACGTGAACCTCGACCAGACAAGTGATCTGCTTGTCGCCGAGGATGCGGCTCCATTCGGTCAATGAAGCTCTGCGACGTCAACGTCCTGATCTATGCGCATCGCCCGGATTCGACGGACGAGCACCTTGCCTACACCGATTACCTGCGAGCTATGGCAGAGGGCCCATCGGCCTATGGTCTTTCCGAAGCTGTTTTGACTGGCTTCCTTCGAATCGTGACGAATCCAAAAATCTTCAAGACGCCGACGCCTGTCGAAGTCGCCTTGACCTTTTGCGATCATCTACGCTCACGCCCCAATGCCTGCTTGCTCAAACCAAGTGGTCGGAGTTGGGCGATTTTCAGTGAACTCTGCCTCGAACTACCGGCAAAAGGTAAACTCGTTGCCGATGCATGGCATGCGGCATTAGCGATCGAATACGACTGTGAGTGGATTTCGACCGACAGTGATTTCGCCAGATTCAAGAAACTGCGCTGGGTGCATCCGTTGGATTGAATCAAATAATCGACGAAGACCCCCAAAAAAAGCGGCCACCTTTCGGTGACCGCTTTGTATTAAACGTTTTGCAGCGTCCGATTATTCGGCTGCAGTCTCTTCGGCTGCGGGAGCTTCCTCTTCGGAGTCTTCCTTGGCTTCTTCGAGTGCGGCCTTGCGGGAGAGGCGAACCTTGCCTTTTTCGACGCCGATACACTTGACGACCATTTCGTCGCCGAGCTTGCAGATGTCTTCGGTCTTGTTGACGCGGAAGTCAGCCAGCTCGGAGATGTGGACGAGGCCTTCCTTGCCAGGTAGGCATTCGACGAAGGCACCGAAGTCCTTCACCCCGCGAACGATGCCGCGGTAAGTCTTGCCAACTTCGATTTCTGCGGTGCAGGCATCGACTTCTTGTGTGGCGCGATCCATGGACTCTTTGTCGGTCGCGAAGATAAGCACTTGGCCTTCGTCGTTGATGTCGACTTGTGCACCGGAAACTTCGGTGATGCGGCGGATGTTCTTACCACCGGGGCCGATAAGGGCACCGATTTTTTCCGGGTCGATCTTGATCGTTTTAATGCGTGGTGCGTGCTCGCGGAGATCCTTGCGGGACTCGGGCATGTGCTCGCTCATGATGGCGAGGATCTTCATACGGGCCTCGCGATTTTGCTTGATCGCTTCGAGGGTGATGTCGAAGGGCAGGCCTGTAATCTTAAGGTCGAGCTGGAAGCCGGTGATGCCGTCTGGTGTGCCGGCGATCTTAAAGTCCATGTCGCCGAAGTGGTCTTCCGCGCCGAGGATGTCGGTGAGGAGTACATACTTTGTGATCTTACCGTTTGCGTCCTTCTCAGTCACCAGACCGGTGGAGATACCGGCGCAAGGCGCGGAGATGGGCACCCCCGCATCCATGAGAGACAAGCAACCGCCACAAATGGAAGCCATGGAAGTGGAGCCGTTGGAGCTCATCACTTCGGAGACCACGCGGATGGCGTAGGGGAACTCATCTTCTGGAGGAAGGATGGGTAGGAGCGAGCGCTCCGCAAGGGCACCGTGACCGATTTCGCGGCGACCGGTGAATCCGAAACGACCTGCTTCACCGACCGAGAACGGAGGGAAGTTGTAATGGAGGATAAAGGACTTGCTCTTGGCACCGCCGGTCAGGCCGTCGATGTCCTGCGTGTCACGGCTGGTCCCGAGTGTCGAGATGACGAGGGCTTGAGTCTCACCGCGGTTGAACACGGCAGAACCGTGAACGCGTGGAAGCACACCAGTCTCGCACGAGATAGTGCGCAGGTCAGACGCGCCACGACCGTCGACACGTTTGCCGGTATCGAGGATGTTTTGGCGATAAAGCTTCTCCTGGATTTCGTCAAACGCGCGGGCGACGTCGTCACCCTTTACATTTTCAGCACCGAACTTGGCTTCGAGTGCGGCTTTGGTTTCCTTGGCGATGACTTCGATCGCGAGCTTGCGCTCGGTGTAGCTGTCAAAGTTAAGGGCATCCTTAACGCCGGCTGCGGCGTGCTCTTCACAGAAATTAACGATTTCTTGAGGTGTGACCATGAGCACGAAGTCCTTCTTCGCCTTACCGGCGAGTTGAGCGAGTTCACGCTGAGCGGCGATGATCGGCTGAATCGCTTTTTGGCCATACTCGAGGGCTTCGTAGAAACGCTCGTCGGAGATGAACTCGGCAGAGCCTTCGATCATCAACATTTCGGTCTCGGAACCGACATAGATGAGATCGAGGTCGGAATCGAGCATTTCGTCGTGGTTCGGGTTGGTGACGAATTCGCCATCAATTTGACCGACCCGCACACAGCCGACCGGGCCGTTCCAGGGGATGTCCGAGATCAAGGTCGCGGCGGATGCGGCGTTGACCATGAGTACGTCCGGTTCATGGAGTTGGTCTGTGGCCAGAAGGAGGCCGATGACCTGGACTTCATTCATGAAGCCCTTCGGGAAAAGCGGGCGAAGCGGACGATCGCAGAGACGGGAAGTGAGGATTTCCTTCTCGGAGGGCTTGCCCTCGCGCTTGAAGTAACCACCGGGGAACTTGCCGCCAGCGGAGAATTTTTCGCGGTAATCGACAGTGAGCGGGAAGAAATCCTGCCCGGGGCGGAGTGAGGACGCTGCGGTGACGGAGACGAAGAGTTCAGTCTCGCCGGAGCGGATGGTGACGGCGCCACTTGCGAGGCCTGCCAAGGTGCCGGTTGAGAACTCGATATCGAGCCCTTCAACGCTTACGTTATGTTTTTGTTTCATTATCTTATCTGTTGTGTGCTTTATGCATTCCAACGGCTGTTCGGGGATGGGACCCTAGTAGGCCGCTCGCGACTCAAATCGGTTGAGTCGCTCCGGTCAAAGGATGTCCTGAAAAAACAAAATGCCGGACCCCCATTGAGGAAGTCCGGCATAGTAAAGTGATTCGCTTATCGGCGAAGGCCAAGCTTTTCGAGGATCGCAGTATAGCGGTTGAACTCGGTGCGCTTGAGGTAGTCGAGGAGCTTACGACGGCGGGCGGTCATCGCGATAAGGCCACGGCGTGAGTGGAAATCCTTACGGTTTGCGCGAAGGTGCTCGGTCAGGTGCTTGATGCGTGCGGTGAGCAATGCGATCTGGACCTCGGACGAACCGGTGTCGTTTTCGTTGGCACCGAACTCTTTAATGATCGCTGCTTTATCGATAGTGGTATCCCCTACGGGTGCTGATTTTGACATAGTGTTTGATTGTGTTGAGCACGACTTAGGGGCCTCGAGTTGTCGAAGCCGTCCAAACCGCCACTGAGCCGTTTGAACCGTTAAACCTGCCCGACATGATTGTGGGGCGGGAAGTCGAGGAACGCACCCTTCGCAGGGGCGCTCTAACGCTGAGCTGCAGGAAAATGGGATTCTTTGGCGCGGGTGCAAGCATAAAGTGGGGCGTTCCCGGGGGCACCTAATCCGGTGGGTGTCATTAAATCCACGGGGGGCACAAACCGCAACAGTTGCCGGAACTCGTCCCGCAGCTAAAGGAGCAGACATACGTATGCGGCTTCCTTTAGGTGGCCGCTTTATCTCATTTTTAAAATGGCACCTAATCCGTTGGGATTTACATTTTAGAGTGGTCGATTCCCAGAGATCGATCTAGATCTCATCCATGCCCAAATTGAATCAGGATATTTTGGAAACCGGCCGCGAGGCTATGCGCGCCGAAGCCGCCGCCATCGAGATGGCGGCCGACCGTTTGGATGCATCTTTTACCGCTGCGGTGGAAACGATCCTAGGCGCGCCGAGTAAGCTGGTCATCTGTGGCATCGGCAAATCCGGGCATATCGGCGCGAAACTGGCGGCCACCTTTTCCAGCAGCGGGATACCATCGGTCTTCTTGCACGCGGCCGAGGCCATTCATGGGGATTTGGGTGTCTATCAACCAGGCGACCCTACTATCGTTCTCTCTAAAAGTGGCAGCACCGCCGAGGTGATTCGCCTCTTGCCGCTCTTTCGCAAGTTTGATTCCCCTGTCATCGCGATCGTCGGTAATGTGGATTCCCCGATCGCCGCTGCGGCCGATATCGTGATTGATGCCAGTGTGGAGAAAGAAGCCGACCCGCTTAACCTCATGCCGACCTCCAGTTCTACTGTTAGTCTCGCGATTGGTGATGCCCTCGCTTCGGCCCTAGCTCAGGCGCGTGACTTCACGGCGGAGGACTTTGCCGTCTACCACCCAGGCGGCCAGCTGGGGCGTAATTTGCTCATGACTGTCGGCGAGGTGATGCACCCCCTCGAGCGGGTGGCTTGCGCCCGCCCCGACGAGACCTTGCGCGAGGTGGTCATCCGTATGACGCAGTCTCCTTTTGGAGCGGCCTGCGTGCTCTCGCCTGAAGGGGTGCTTGAAGGTATTCTGACCGATGGAGACATCCGGCGCGTGCTGACCCAGGAGGGCGATATTTTGGCTAAAGAGGTGGGGACGTGCATGACGGTCTCACCGATCTATACCGTCGCCGCCATGAGCTTGGGTGAGGCCGTCCGCATCATGGAAGACCGTCCTTCGCAGATTTCCGTGCTCCCGGTCGTCGACGAGCCAAGCCAGAAATGTCTGGGGCTGTTGCGCCTGCACGACGTCTACCAGCCGAGCTTTTCATAGATCCATCTCTATCTTAGAGCGTCTGGCTCAAGAGTCGACTACGAGAGAAAGCGCTCTGTCAGTTTTTCGACGACGTAGTCGTGCGCTTCTTCGACCGTGTCGACGATTTTAATCAAATCGAGATCTTCTGGCGAGATCACGCCCCATTTTACCAGGGC
>Ga0115560_1001739_pt1 | contig 15049 bp, 34 predicted proteins | sample COGITO_mtgs_1105_5_FD_87278 | JGI IMG/M metagenome (GOLD analysis project Ga0115560, IMG submission 87278) | Pelagic marine microbial communities from North Sea - COGITO_mtgs_110509 | ecosystem: Environmental > Aquatic > Marine > Epipelagic | place: Germany:Helgoland, sampling site Kabeltonne... | reverse complement strand
TTAAGTTGGTTTACTGGTGGAGTTGTTAAAGAAGTAGGTAACGTAATAGACAAGTTATTTACTAGCGAAGAGGAGCGTATAAATGCCAAAAACGAAATGTTAAAGGTGTTAAAAGAGCAACAGTTAGAGTTACAACGTTTACAGACAGATGTAATTTTAGCAGAGGCAAAAGGTAATTGGTTGCAAAGAAGTTGGCGACCTATATTAATGTTAGCGTTTGGTTTTATTGTTATTTATGTGAAATTTATTGCACCATTGTTTGGATTACCTATTCCAGCTTTGGAAAATGAATTTTGGGATTTACTACAATTAGGTATTGGGGGGTATGTAGTTGGTAGAAGTGTTGAGAAAGTAGCTGGTAATATTACAGTAAATAAAAAATAATTTAAAGTAAGACTTGTAAGCGTTAGATAAATTATATACCTTTACAATTTAGTTATAGATCTCTATAAATATAAAAAACGCTCATCACAAATGAGCGTCTATAATAAAATATAATTATATATAAATATAAGATATATGAACTCTATTCAATTAAAGCAAACTGACAAAAAAGATTATTACAGATTAATTTTAAATGGTGTTGATGTTACAGGAGAACAAGAAAGAAGTGTATTTAGACACATCATTGAAGTTTTAGATAATAGTATCAACGTAGGTTTGTAATGCCTAAAAAAGCAAGTAGGAAAACGATAGTTAAAAAGTTAGATGCAATCTTTAGTATTTATATTCGTAGAAGATATGCAAAAGATGACATAGCTGAATGCGTTACTTGTGGTAAAAAAGATCATTGGAAGAGTTTACAAGCAGGGCACTTTATGAGCAGGAAGCACTATGCTACTCGATGGGATGAAGATAACGTAGAGGTTCAATGTATGGGTTGCAATGTTTATAGATACGGAGAACAATATAAGTTTTCAAAACACATAGGAGAAACTAAAGCAGATGCGTTACTTATTAAGAGTAGGCAGATACAAAAGTTTTCAGATATAGAGTTATTAGAAATGATAGAATACTATCAAAATAAAGTTAATAACTTATAATTAAATTAAAAAGATATATATAAATAAATGACTATATTTGACTGTCATTAGAATTACTTTTCTCAATTTTTGTCTTTTTAAAAAGGGTTACTTTAATTAGTAGCTCTTTTTTTTTGATCTAAACTAAAAATAATTAACAATTTTGTTGGTATATAACTATATTTTTTATATCTTTGAGTATCAATAACATATATAAAGACAAATTATGACAATAAAAGAAATTACATTACTATTTAAATTAAATGGATGCTCAATAAGTGAATATACTGAGAAAGGCAAAGAGCAGGGAATGATATATACCCGCAATAGAGCTTGGGACATTAACTTATTCCCTTCTTATAAGATGGCATTAGATTACTTTATCGAAGCAAATTGGTTTTACACTACACAATTATAACACTAAATATTATGACATTATTAGAAAGATTAAAACCACAGTACAAAGATTTAATAGACCAAAAGAACGATAAGTTCCCTACAATTATAGGACTTATTTATGACCATTTAGAAAGTGAACAATATGTATCTAATTTAAAATTTGGTGTTTGGATAGATATAAAAGGATTTACTAACACAGAAAGTCCTTATGATGTATTTGAAGAATATAATTATTAAAATAAAACAATGGTGGGACAAGATAAAAGTATTGAAACGATAAACCAAGCAGCTTGGGATAAGTTAAAGCTACAAATAGAATATCATTTAAAACAAGATCCTAACTTGACAGATATAAATATTAATTACCAAGTTAGAATACCAAGTTATGGTACAAGGAATTATTTAAAATTGAGTGCAAAAATAAACGATAAATTAAATTAATTTTTATATATTTGAAAAGCAATAAGTTATGACACATAAACAAGATATAGAGAGAATGAAAGAAAATACAGATTATCAAAAGTATTTAGAATACAGAATAGAAGCCTTAGAAAATAAGGTTGAAGAATTAGAAGCAAAATTAGAAGTAACTAAACAATTATTATTTAAACAATAGGAAAATGAACAAAGACAAATTAATTGAGTTGTACAAAAAGTACGGATTGACAAAAGACGATGTATTTAAACACCAACACTATGTGATTATCACAAGGCAAGGAATTGATAAAATACAGGCAGTAGAACAAATGATCGTAACCTATGAGGTTATAAGATGCGAACCTAACTTTGCAGTATTTAAAGCAAATGCTGAAAAGGATGGTAAACAAATTGAAACATTTGGTTCTGCATTAAAAGGAGAGGGTTACAAAGATGGTAACACAAACTCTTGGTACGTTGCCGAGATGGCAGAGAAAAGAGCAATGAGTAGAGCAGTATTAAAACTTACAGGGTTTTACGAATTGGGAGTATTTGGAGAAGATGAAAGCGAAAGTTTTAAAAAGAAATAAATAAGTATATTAACCTAAATTAAAATAGAATTATTATGAGTGCAATTATCAATTACAGTTTAAGAGTAGACAAGTTACCAAAGGAGAAATTCATCGCAGGTAAAGACGGTGCAGTATATGTAAACCTTACAATGTCTTTAAATGATGAAACAAGATACGGAAATAACGCATCAACTTACGTTTCTCAAACTAAAGAAGAAAACGATTCTAAAAAGCCCAGAACGTATTTAGGAAATGGAAGGATAGTTTGGAATAACGGAACTATCGTAAACGCTGAAAAGCAAGATAAAACTGGATCTACGGACACAGTACAAGAAGAAGTATCCGATCTACCATTTTAAATTTAAAGGGAGTTTTTTAAGACTCCCTTTTTTTTTATATCTTTAAATTTTAATGACAAAATAATTTTTAATGAAAGAAGTAACAGAAGAAAAGACTTTAGAGAATATGGCTATGGAGTTATTCAAAGAGGAATGCGAAGTGTTTACAGAAGATGTATTGTCTTATCCTCCTGTAGCTTTAAGCTATGGAGAAAAAACCTTAACATCCAGTAAAGGACAAAAAAAAGTACCAATACCGATTGGAACTTATGGTAATTTTAGTTTCGTACAAGCACCAAGTAAAGTAGGAAAATCATTTTTTATGTCACTATTAGCAGGTGTATATTTAAGTGGTAATAATATTTATGGTGGAGGTATTAAAGGGCATAGAGATGGGAGGTGCTTAATACATTTCGATACAGAGATGGGTTTGTGGCACGCACAACAGTCTTTTTTAAGAGTAGAAAAGATGGCAGGAGATATTGATCTAGGGTGTTATAAGAAATACGCTTTAAGAAAATTAGGTTACAGAGATATGCTAAAATTTATAGAGTATATTTTAAAAGAGAATGAGGGTAATAACGGACTTATAGTAATAGATGGTATTGCGGATTTGGTTGTAGAAGTAAATGACATATCGGATGGTAATAGAGTTGTAAGAGAAATTATGAGATTATCAGCACAGTATGATTGTCATATAGTAACAGTGATTCATAGTAATTGGGGTGGAAATAAAGCGACAGGTCATTTAGGATCAACACTCTATAAAAAATGCGAAACCGCCATAAGTTTAGAAAAAAGCACAACTCACAAGAATAGAATAGATGTTAAGTGTTTAATGAGCAGAGGTTATCCTTTTGATAACTTTAGTATTGAAAGAAATAAATTTGATCTACCATATGTTGTAGGAGAACTATATGATCCTTTAAAAGATTATGTAAAAAAACAACCAAGAAATAAAGAAATACCTTTTTAAAATGTCTCAACTAATTAAAGAAACTGCAAAGAAGCATCAAACGTGGATTAACATCGTAAACTCTTTTGGTTGTCCTAGGGAAATATCAGAAGATATTGTTCAAGAAATGTATATTTATTTAATTAGATACGAGAAAGAGGGTAAGGATATTTGGTATGAAGATAGAGAAATAAATTACTATTATATATTTAAACAGTTAAGAGGTATCTATGTCGCATATCTAAGACAAAATAGCAAGATCACAAAGGTTACTTTAGATAAAATAGATAAACAATTTGAAGAAATAGATCCATTAATATATGAAGAACAGTATAAGACTTTTTTAAACAATTATTTAAGAGCAGTAGATGATGTTTATTGGTATGACAAGAAAGTATTTGAATTGATAGCAAAAGGGAAGAGTGTAGCTGAATTAAGCAGAGATACAAATATTGGTTACTATTCTCTTTATAATACATATAATAAAGTAAAGAACAAACTAAAAGATGATTTATTATGAAACTTGGAAACCTAATTGAATTGATTACAACTTACACAGGTATTAAATGGCTTGTAAAAAAGATATGGGGAGAGGACTGTGGGTGCGATGATAGAAAAAATAAACTTAACGATGTAGAACTTTGGTAATATGACTTTAGAAGATAGAGCAACTTGGGAAGATTTTAAAGCGAATGTAACAAACAAATTAACTCCTAAATATAGAAAGGTACTTTGTAAATTACACGCACAATATTATAATCACAAATACAACGAACCCTGCACTTGTAATGGAAAGATCTACAAGATGTGGATAGCAGATATAGATAGAGTTTATGGTGGGTAAAATACACAAGTTAGAACAAACAATAGTACAAATATTAAACATTGATGGATGGCAGCTTAAATGGACAGGAGAGGGTTCACAAAGTTGGGATGCAGAGGGATTGACTCCAAAAGGAAAAGAATGTGTTATAGAAATGAAGTTTAGAAATAAATACTATGATACAAAAATGCTTGAAAAGTTTAAGTACGATAAACTAATAGCTACTGGCAAGGTTGCTTTGTACTTTGTAAATGATCCAAAGGCAAATTATTTTTTTTGGTTAAACGACTTAGATATGCCTCAACCAGTAAATAAGTACTGCCCAGAAACAACAATGTGGGGTAACAAGAAAGTTTTAAAACCCTGCTATTTATTGGATGAAAAAGATGCAATAATAGTTAACAAAAATGTTGATAGTTAATAAAATTTTTACTATCTTTGAGTATCAAACAGTAAGACAAACACAAAATGAAAAATTTAAGTAGATCAGCAAGATTAGGAAAAAAAGCAGAAACGATTTGTATTGCATCAGTAGTAATTGTATTATGTTACTTTGTAGCAAGAACAATGGCAACTTTAATATTAAATGTATAATGAGAAGCACACAACCACACTACGACAATGGCAATAGCTACGATGTAATTGATGTTATTAATGATTATAACATAAACTTTTGCAGAGGTAACATAATAAAGTATGTTATACGAGCAGGTAAAAAGAAAGATGAATTACAAGACTTGTTGAAAGCACAAGATTATTTAAACAGAGAAATAGAATTATTAAGAAAAAACAAATAAGAGATGGAAAGATTTGATTACGAACTACACCACCATTTAAAAAGCGAAGAGGAAACTTTCGAGTGCCAAGAGTGTGGGACACCAATAGAAAGAGAATACGGATATTGTAGTTGGGACTGCCATAAAGCATCAATGTTATGATAGAAGAATATACACAAGAAGAATTAGAAAGTGGTAAAGAAATATATGAAGCATTGTTGCAAGATAGTCCATACTCAAGAGGTTCTGCTTTATATTTTACTGATGGAATGTATGTTTATCCAAATGGAAAAATAGAACACGAATAATTAAACTAAAACAAAAGACAAATGATATTATTAATAGATGCAGATAGCTTGATTTTCGCAAGTTGTTACAGAAAAAGAGACCTGCCAGATGATAGTCCTTATCACGAAGATATTAAATTTGCATCAGCAAAGTTTGATGAGAGTTTAATGAGAATAGTAAACGATCTAGAAGAAATATATGAGATTGACAAGGTTCTTATTTTTAGCGGATCAAAAGGTAATTTTAGAAAATTAATTACAAACAGGTATAAGGCTAACAGGAAGAAGAATAAGTTACCACCTCTATTAAATGATATGCATAATTGGGTTAAACAAAATCACAACGCTATTTATGGTTATGGTGTAGAAACAGATGATATGGTTGCAAGGTACTGGTATGATTTATCAAAAGAGTTTGGTAGAGATGAGGTTATGATAGTTTCAATAGATAAGGATTACAAACAGTTTCCTTGTTTAATGTACAACTATCATTACAAACATAAAGTGGTTTATGATATTACAGAAGAGGAAGCGATGTATAATTTCTATGAGCAAATGATAATAGGAGATACTGCAGATAATGTAAATTATTTTAAAGGTAAAGGTAGAAAGTTTGCAGAGAATTACCTGCAAGATTGTTATACTAAATATCAATATACAAAAAGACTTTATCAATTATTTATGGAAGCATATAAAGGTAAAGCGAGAGAAAGGTACATAGAGTGCTATAATTTATTAAAATTAAGAACAAGTTAAAAACAAAGACAATGAAAGAATTTAAAATTAGTGAGATCAAAGAATTATTAAAAGAAAAAAACCTATTAGAGTTTAATAGAGAAATTAGTCAAAGACACACCAATTCTATAATGGAAAGTGTTAATCAATGTGGAATATTACGTTTACCAATAATAGGTGACATATCTAAATTTGATAAAAGAAATTATGTTATTGTAGATGGTCAGCATTTATGTAATGCTTTAGTAAGTGATCCCAGTAAACATAGGATTGTAACTTGCATTGTAAAAGAATATAATAACAAAGCAGAAGTTATTAAAGATGTATCTAAACTTAATAACGTACAGAAGACTTGGAATGATGAAAACTACTTAAACGCTTGGTATAAATTCGGTAAAGACAATATTGAATACTTTAGTAATTATGCTTACCTATGGAATACATACAATAATGTATTTGATGGTTTACCTTGTGGGTTTTTAGTAGATCTATATTCTACAAATAAAGAGTCATTTAGAGAGGGGCGTTTAGAATTTAGAGATGTAATGTTTAGTGATAAACTTGCTCAAATCTCTTATATGTTAAAGCAAGATTATTCTAAGGGAGCGTTTACATTACAAGGTTTAAGGAATTGGGCTTTTAATAGAAAGTATAAAGAACTAAAAGATGTAGACTTTGTTAAGTTAGAATCAAGATTAAAATTATCAATTAAGAATAACGAAGATAAAAATTGTAACGGAAGAGATGACTTTTCTGATTTTATAGACAGAATTTATAAAAGATTATAAAACAAGATATGGAGAAATTAGATAAAATTTACGAATACGTAAACAGTATATATGGTATTGATATTAAAGATCCAACTAGAAAAAGAGAATACACAGAAGCAAGAGCATTGTTCTATTTACTTGCAAGAAACTCAACTCACTTAACTTATAAAATGATTGGAGAATATATTGGAAAAGATCACACTTCGGTAATTCACGGTTTAAAAAATATATCTAGATTTTTAGATAAAGAATTAATTGCAGAGGCTTGTAAGAGATTTGGTCTTGAAGATGAAATGCCAAGAGATACAATATCTTACTTACAAATGAAAACAAAACAACTATCTGAACAATTAGAACAAAAAACAAAAGTGTTAAGGATCCTGCCAAAACTTGAAGATGTTTATAATAATTTAAACAAGTTAACAGAAGAACAAAAACAAATAGTAAATAGAAGAAACGAGTTACAATTTGATACTATTGGGAGGTGTTTAGACAGAGTAGATGAATTAATTCAAAAAGAAAAGGATTTCGCATAATGAAAAACGATAAGCAATTAGATTATTTAAAAGTAGTATTATTAGGACAGTTAACTATTGAAGCGATAGAAGATTTACAAGGAACTAATAAATACAGGCAGAACATAAAGAACCAAGGTAACAAGTTTCTAAATATGTTGGAGGGGTATGTACAAGATGATTTCAATACTGTTTACCTAAACAACCAAGAGATGACCACAAACGTATTAAGAAAGATTACTACGTTAATGGACAAGATAAAGAATTCAGATATAGATGAACTTGTAATGATTGATGCGATAATAGATAAATACATAGACAACCAAGAATGGTTTATGAAACACGAATCTGCTGACTTTCTTAAATTAGAATAAAATAATTAATAAATAACTATATACTAATATGCAACTAATAAACATTCAAGAGGTTAAGACTAACCCAAACAATCCAAGATTAATTAAAGATTACAAATACAAGAAGCTTTTAAACTCTATAAAAGAGAGTCCAACTTTTATGCAGATCAATACATTAAAGTTAGATGAAGACTTTATGTTACTTGCAGGTAATATGAGATACAGAGTTTGTAAGGAGTTGGGTTGGAAAGAAGTACCTGTAAATATCTTCACAAGAGATATGGCAGAGAAAAATAACAAGGAAAGATTAGCAATGGGTTTAAAAGAAGCTTCTTACGAAGATCAATGTAAGGAGTTTATGATAAAGGATAATGTTTCTTTTGGAGAATGGGAATGGGATGTATTAGGAAACGAATGGAATGTAGATGAATTAGATCATTGGAATTTATCTTTACCTACATTTAATGAGAATATAAGTTACGATCCTGTACTTACACCCTCTTTTGATGGTAAGCAGTTAACAGAAGAACAATACGAAAAGAAGAAAGATGAATTAGAGAATAAAAATTTGCATTCTGGAAAAGATTTTATATCTTGCCTATGCCCTAATTGTTATCACGAATTCAACGTAGAAAAAAAATGATGAAAGCAGAAGTCGTAATGACTTTATGGAAAACTAGATTTACGTTTGCTAAAACAATGTCTAATATTCCACACGAGTGGACCTGTAAACACGATTGGTATAATAAAGATCGTTTCGAAGATATTGTTATGTTTATAAGAGAAAACGGTGTTAAAGAAAAGTTTTATAATAAAGAATACATTTACTTCTATTCAAATGGTTATAAGTATTGGACTTTAGGTTATCCTTTAGAAAAAACTATTATTATTAATAGAGCCAAGACTGAATGAGAATAATACTTACAAGAGATATAATAGCACATTGTGGAAATCTAGTAGATCAATCTAAAAAAGAGGGTTTACTATTTTCTGGTAATTTATTGTATTTTGTAATATATGATGTATTTAGTCCTTATGCTTTCTTTGGTTTAAAGATAAATAAGACATCAGCAATTATGAAGTGTGCTTATGTTTCTAAAGATTATAGAGGGCAAGGAACATTACTTAAAATGATTAATGCTAGATTAAATTGGATTAAAGAGAATAAACCAAATATAAAAACTGTTTACGCTAACTGTACGAATATGTCTTTAAATTCTCACTTAAAGAGTGGAGCTAAAATAGTAACTAAATACAAGAATGAAATTACAAAAATAAAATATGAAATATTATAGTAATCAAAATGTTTACGAAAAATCATTAGAAAGAATAGAATATCTATTTAATGAATTTGAAGAAGTTATAGTTGGTTTCTCTGGTGGTAAAGATAGCACAGTTACATTACATCTTTGTTTAGAGGTTGCAAAGAAATTAGATCGGTTACCTTTAAAGGTTTGTTTTATAGATCAAGAAGCAGAGTGGCAAGGAACTATTGATTATGTAGACAAGGTAATGCGCAGAGATGATGTCGAGCCTTTATGGTTTCAGATGCCTATTGTAATAACAAACAATGCATCTACAACAGAAAGGTATTCTTATTGTTGGGATGAAACAAAAAAAGATAAATGGTTACATCAGAAGTCAGACATTAGTATTAAAGAAAATAGATATAACGAGAATAGATTTCACGATTTATTTAAAGCTATTTTAAAGGTAGATTTTAAAGATAAAAAAACTTGCTACCTTGCAGGAGTTAGAACACAGGAAGCACCAAAAAGATTAATGTCTTTAACTCAAGCACTAACCTATAAAGATATTACTTATGGAAAACAACTTACAAAAGATCTTGGGCATTATACTTTTTACCCTATTTACGATTGGGAAATAAAAGATATTTGGAAGTATATTTATGATAATGATATTGAGTATTGCAAGATATACGATGAGATGTATAAGCACGGTGTAAACCTAAACGATATGAGGATATCTAATTTACATCACGAGACTTCCATACAAGCATTATTATTGGTACAGGAAATAGAGCCTGCTACTTGGAATAGAATAGCTGATAGGGTTGCAGGTAGTAATACTATAAAACATCTTAAAGGAGATGCTTTTAAATGTCCTAAAGAATTACCTTATATGTTTGAGGATTGGAAAGAGTATGGAGAATACCTTGCAGATAAATTGATTGATAAAGATATATATAAGGAGCAACTTAGAAAACGTATAGAAAAGTTAGAGAAGTTTATGATCAACGATATTGTAAAAACAGATATATACAAGACTGTTATTAAAACGATACTTTCGAGTGATTGGGATTTTACAAAAATGATTAACTTTACAACTAATCCATATTTTCAAGCAATAAAGCATTACGTTAACGGGACTCTTACTGATGAGAATATAGCAATAAATAAAAAATACGATAAATACTTAAAAGGATTAATATGATTGATAAAGTAAAGAAATACATAGCAACTTTAAACGAAGAAGAAATAATTGAATATTTTGAAAGATTAAAGGAATTAATACATCACGAATCTCCTTTAAACACACAACCTGTAAATAGAATAAAGTGGGTTCCAATAGATAAAGTGTCTCCAAACGACTACAATCCTAATAGTGTTGCTAAGAAAGAAATGGGTCTATTATACACGTCTATATTACACGATGGATATACACAGCCTGTCGTTACGATCTATGACGATGAAAAAGATAAGTATATTATTATAGATGGCTTTCACAGATACTTTACCTGTAAATCAAATAAAGATATATTAGATAGGAATAAAGGAAGATTACCAATAGTTGTTTTAGAGAAGAGTATAAATGATAGAATGGCAAGTACTGTAAGACATAATAGAGCAAGAGGTATGCATAGTGTAACAGGTATGTCATCAATGGTATTTAGTATGCTAAAAAATGGTTGGAGCGATGTTGATATATGTAATGAATTAGGTATGTCAGCAGAAGAACTAATCAAGCTTAAACACCTAACAGGTTTCTCTAAACTATTTGAGGATGTGGAGTACAGTAAAGCTTGGCAAACTAAAAACCAAATACTACTTAAAAAGAAATATGAAGAAGAAAATAAATAGATTAAAAAGGATATTATCTTTGGCTTGGGTTTTAAATAAAGTAAATCAAGACACACCAATTAAAGATAGATATTATCTAATAAAACAATCTATTATTTCAGCTAATATAAAATAATGTATGAACAAAACCGAACAACATAAAAAAGCAATACTCGAAGCTTTAGAAAAGTCTTTAGGTGTTGTTACAACTGCCTGTAAGATCGTAGGAATAGGTAGGACACAATTTTATCAATGGTTAAAAGATGATGAGGTCTTTGCGAGTCAAGTAAAGGATATTGAGAACATAGCTTTAGATTTTGTTGAAAGTAAATTGTTTGAAAATATAAGAGATGGTAAAACTTCTGAAACAATATTCTACTTAAAGACCAAAGGAAAGAATAGGGGTTATGTAGAAAGGCAAGAGATCACAGGTATTGGAGGTATGCCACCTAAAATAGAAATTGAAATTATAGAGCGTGAGGATAAAGACTAATGTAGTTTTTAAACATCTTTTAAATTCAAATAAGAAGATAACAATAGAGCAGGGTGGAACAAGGTCTGGAAAGACTTACAATATCTTGCTTTATATTATCTTTCATTATTGTTTAAAGAACACAAAGAAAACCATAACGATATGTAGGAAAACATTTCCTGCAGTTAGAGGATCTGTAATGCGAGATTTCTTGGATATATTAAAGATACACGGAATATACTCTGAGGTTCATCATAATAAGTCAAGCCACGAATATACCTTAAACGGTAATAGAGTAGAATTTATATCTTTAGATCAACCCCAAAAGGTAAGAGGTCGTAAAAGGAGTTTACTATTTATAAACGAGGCAAACGAGTTAAACTTTGAGGATTGGCAACAGTTAATCTTTAGGACAGAGGAAAAGATTATATTAGACTTTAACCCATCAGATGAGTTTCATTGGATATATGACAGAGCAATACCAAGAGATGATGCTGACTTTTATATTACAACGTATTTAGATAATGAATTTTTAAACGACAGTATTAAAGAGGAAATTGAAAGGCTAAAAGATACTGACGAAACGTATTGGCAGATATACGGCTTAGGTTTAAAAGGTGTTTCTAAAGCTACCATATTTAAGGTAACACCAACTAATGTAATACCAGAGGATGCAGAGTTTGTTAGCTACGGAGCTGATGCAGGGTACACAAATGATCCAACAGTTTTAGTGAGTGTATATAAGAAAGACTTAAACCTCTACATTAAAGAGCATATATATCAAACACAAATGACTACCTATGACATAGCAAATAAGTGGCGTCAGATAGGAATACAAAGAGAACCTATATACTTCGATAGTGCAGAGCCGAGGTTGATCGAGGAACTAAAAAGAATGGGTTTTAACGTACGACCAAGTTTAAAAGGGAGTGATAGTATTAATGCAGGAATAGATCTCTTAAAACGCTTTAAACTACATATACACGAGGATAGTCATAATTGCTTACAAGAGTTTAGAAACTACAAATGGCAAGAAGATAGGAGTGGCAAACTACTTAACAAGCCAATCGACAAGAACGATCACACAATCGATTCTGTTAGATATGCTACCTATTCTGTATTAAGTAAACCTAAGTTTGGAAAATATACTATTGTATAAAAATAACTCTATAAATCCTTGATATTCTGCGAAAAATTCGCTACCTTGTAGTAATATAAATAACAACAAAAATAAATAAATAGACAAAATGAGAACATTAAAAAGGTACAAACAAAATCTAAGAATACAAAACAACAATGTTTGGAGTTACACAACTATTGTTGCAAAAATTAAAGATGATGAATTACATCAGTTAGGGTATTGGAGTCAGACAACACAGAAACATATTAATTATGTAGCTGATCAACTAGGTTTAACTTTAATAAAATAATAAGATGGAAAAGCAAATATATATAGACAACACAGTATCTCTTTGGGGAGGTCAAAACGGAGAAGTTAATATGGAGTTAGAAGATGGTACGGTATTAACTTTTAATGCATATAATTTAATGCAAGATATTCCAAGCATAACTAAAATGGTATTTGATGAGGTTATGTGTGAGAAAAAACATACAATGGAAAAATACAAAGACCTAGCAAAGTTTATTACTAAGTAAAACATAAAAACATATAACTATTAAGCCTTTACAGAAATGTAAGGGTTTTTTTTCTGTATATTAGTTTCTAAAATAAAATAATTTTAGCTATATATAAGTATGAAAATTGCAGGATATTTTTCATAAAACATTAACATTTAAGTATTTTTTATATGAAGATTGAAGTTACCATACCAAATAATCTAAACGAGATTACACTTGGTCAATATCAAAAGTTTTTAAGTATAGCAGAAAACAATAAAGAGGGCGAGTTTCTTAATGCTAAAATGATTGAGATATTTTGTGGTATTTCTTTAGCTGATACATATAAATTAAAGATGAGTAGTGTTACTGCAATCCTTGATATATTAAACGATATGTTAGAACAAAAACCTCAACACATTGTTCAATTTAAAATGAATGGTGTAAAGTATGGTTTTATTCCAGACCTTGACGAATTGAGTTTAGGCGAGTATATTGACTTAGATAATAATATTTCAAAATGGGATCAGATTCACATTGCTATGAATGTACTTTATAGACCGATTAAAGACAGTAAAGGTAATAACTATAATATCAAAGATTACGATACAAGCGATTCAGATAAAATGAAGAATATGCCTTTAGGTGCTGCAATGGGTTCAATTTTTTTTTTCTACAATTTAGGTCTAGAGTTATCGAGGAATACGATTCTCTATTCGAACAATCAAGCGGAGATGGAGGGTATTCGAGAGCAGCTAACTTCGCAACAAAATGGGGATGGTACCAATCAATTTATGGACTCTCTAACGGAGATATTACAAAATTTGAAGATATCACTAAATTAAACGTGCATCAATGCTTTACAATGCTTTCTTTTATGAAAGAGAAAACAGAGATGGAAGCACAACAAATAAAAAATAAGTTTTAAATGAAAGGATTTTATCAAGTAACCGAAACAATAAAGAACCAACTGTTAGCAGATCTAAATGTAAATACAGTTACAAGTGGAGATATCACAAAAATAGATTTATCAAAGCAGACGATGTTTCCTTTGTCGCATATTATTGTTAATAATGTAGGGAATGAAGATAATGTATTACGTTTTAATTTATCCGTTTTGTCAATGGATATAGTTAACTTTTCAAAAGAAGAAACTACTGATATATTCAGAGGGAATAATAATGAACAAGACATATTAAATACGCAATTGGCGGTGCTTAATAAATTGGTCCAAGTTTTAAGGGGTGGAACATTACACCAAGATTTATACCAATTAGATGGCACACCTAATTTAGAGCCATTTTATGATAGGTTTGAAAATGAGATGGCTGGTTGGGCATTAACGTTTGATGTATTGATTCCAAATGAAATTTATATATGTTAGATAATCTTGAGCAAGAGCTAAAACAATTTGCTGAATACGTTGTTAAAGAATCAAGAGCAAATCTAAAAAGGCAAGGAAAAGATAGTACTGGAAAATTATCAAAAAGTATTGATTCAAATTTTAAGGTTTCTAAAAATAGCTTTGAATTATCTTTCTTGATGGAATATTACGGGGTGTTCCAAGACAAAGGTGTAAGCGGTGTAAAAAAGAAATACAATACACCTTATAGTTATACAAACAAGATGCCACCTCCAAGTAAAATGGATAAATGGATTGTAAGAAAAGGTTTAAAGGGTGTAAGAGGTAAAGGTGGTAAATTCATATCAAGAAAGTCTTTACAATTTATGATAGCAAGAAGTATTTACAACAATGGTATTGCACCAAGTATGTTTTTTACAAAACCATTTGAGAAAGCATTCAAAGGATTAAGTAAGGATTTGCTTGAACCGTTTAAATTAGATATTGAGAATTTTATGAAAAATACAATAAATAACAAAGCAACAAGATAATGGCAATAAATTTACGAAGTCCGTA
>Ga0115560_1001703_pt1 | contig 15258 bp, 14 predicted proteins | sample COGITO_mtgs_1105_5_FD_87278 | JGI IMG/M metagenome (GOLD analysis project Ga0115560, IMG submission 87278) | Pelagic marine microbial communities from North Sea - COGITO_mtgs_110509 | ecosystem: Environmental > Aquatic > Marine > Epipelagic | place: Germany:Helgoland, sampling site Kabeltonne... | reverse complement strand
TTGCTCCCTCACCTGCCCAGAGGGCACCCAGTTCACTCACCCTTCGCGGACTCAGGGCAAACCTTCAGTTTACCATCTACGTGCTACTCGCACTTCGTCCCACCTCAAGTCTCAGTCCTCCGCTTTCAGGTCTCTCAAGCCTCCCACCTCAGCCCTCAGGTCTCAAGCCTCCCACCTCAGGTCTCAGGTCTCAAGCCTCCCACCTCAGGTCTCAGGTCTCAAGCCTCCCACCTCAGGTCTCTTTTACCTCAAGTCTCTCCCACCTCAGGTCTCTCTTACCTCAAGTCTCTTAAAACCTTCGCACCAAAAAATTCAAACGCATGCTTGAAGCGCACCAAAAGGTGCAATAAGCCATACATCATGACTACACCCCACGCCGTCATTTACCTCTGCAGTTACTGGCTATTCAGTAGCCTCACGCTGCATGCCAGTTCAGGCGAGGCACACCAGCCACTCGGCTTTTTTGAGCCGCCCTTCGTCCACCCCGCCCTAATTGAAATGTTCGGTGGTGACATCAGCGACCGCCACCCCAACGTCATGGCCTTCGACCTCGATGAGGCGCAAACCAGCAATCAAATCGCCGGCGGCCGAGATTTTGCAGTCATTCCACTGACCAACGACCAAGGCGAGCCCGCCCCCAACCTAGGCGCGCCGACAGTGCGCATGACCACCACGCACGACAACGGCGAAACCAGCTATTTTGAATATCGCGCCGACAAACAAGCCACCGATGGCACGATTTATTTGCGCTGCTACAGCGGGAGCGATCGGGGCACTGGCACTTGGAGTCACCACGTCGCGGTCACAATCACCGAAGACAGCCAGCGGCGCTACGATGACACCGGACAACCCTACCGGCACAACTACCGCATGCTAAAACTCGTCAGCCACCTACCCATGAACTTTTTCGAGTGAGGGTGCGGGCTAGGACTCACAGAACCAGATAGTTTTAAATCGCAGCAAGACCGGTGTTGCCGAGATCTAAACCCTGAAACACTAATCAAAAATACTTTGCTAGCACTCAAACAGGTCAACCGAATACAACGTCATAAATAGAACGACCTAACCCCAGTTTCGCCCCATTAACTTATAAATCATCAGCTTAAAGCACAACGCAATTACCGCAATAATCTCCAACCTTAAAAAAGAAGCCGTCAAATGCATACTCTAGAATACAGCCTATTTAAACTATCAGAAATTTTAAACTCCTCCCTCGAAAAGGAAGATCTCAACAGAGAACTAATAACTGAAGTTTCGGATATACTTATGTGCTTAGCCTCCGCATCGCATTATGAGTATATTCCTGATGGAGAACCATTCCCTATGGGTTCAAAGAATAAGACCGGTACAAGCAGTACCCGAAAGGTATTGGATCGTATATTAATCATGGCGAGAGATTTCAAAACTATACCTGCAACCGAGGAAAACATTACGCTTGAGGTCGACACATCACAAACAATTGCGGGCAGCACTGACTTTGGTGAATTATCAAGTACGTATATGCCTATTAGTGGCTCGACTGACTTAAATATAATGTCGCCACCTCACGCAGTTTTGGTTGATGACATAAAAGGCCTTGCTGGCATTGACTACTATGGCTCGTATAGCCTGCGCCTGCAAATTACCCTAGAAGAAGCGCACCCAGATTTAGGCACCTCTTTTACGACAAAATATTTCCGATTCCCAACACCTGGTGTGGTTGAATGGGGGCATGAAATGAAATCCTTCAAGCTCGAGAAAATCGTCTAAGTGACATGTATGATTAAACTCTCTTAATAAAATATATACTTATTAATACGACTGTTTACCCATGACAAATGAAGCACAGATAATCAAAGAACGTTACGCAATCAGCGGAGCACCTCGTGTAGGTCGCCTCGCAAATGTCTACCCAGTATACGACATTCAAGACAATGGCCGCAAGGTCGCGATAAAGCTCTTCCGCACAGGAATGCCTAACGATGAGGTGATCAAAGAGGCTTTCCAAAGAGAAAGCCTGCGGTTAATGGATCTCAAGCACCGCATCATGCCGGAATTCTCGCACGAGTCCTAATGACATCCGTCATTTAACAATGTCCCTTCAACAAAAGATCCTCGGCACCGACCGCAACCTCCGCCTCGCCAACGACAAGGCTCACCATCTCCCCCTTTATTATGCCCTTGGGTACAAGTCTCATCCCTCAGCTCTTTATTATGCCCTTGGGTGCAAGCATCCCTCCCCCCCCACTATGAAAGCCAAGTTCGACGAGTTGAACGACAACGCCTAAGCACGCTCGAAATCATAAACGGAACCTAGGCTTTCTCAAGGCCCCTCACTATTCACAACGCTAATGATATGAGACAGTCCACCATGCCACTAATTGTAAAAAACAAGGCCTTTAGCTCAAAAGATGACTTCACATCAGCGAATCCTCAGGCATAAAAGACAGATCCATCGATTAGCACCAATGATGAACTGAGGATCAGCAGTATCAATCGATTATAACACTTAAGAATCTACTATAATTACTTTCAATACAAACAATACGACAATGCCAATTGACACCACATCCCCAAGGTATGACGCCCCTAAAAAATTTGCACAAGGACTACGTAAAGCTGGCAAAGAATGGGACGGTATTAAAACTTTCAAAACCAAAATATTCAGAGACACACACGAGTGGCTAGAAAACAAAGTTGAAGAAGGGTGGCCAGATGAACTAAGTAACATCCAAGACTTGTGGGGACGATTGATCAACGAACTGCAAACCACCGAGCGTGCCTCAGAAAATCAACGAGTAATTGAATATGTAGGTGCAGATTCAGCAGTATTAGCTGAAAGTATCGACCCAAATTTTAGTATCCCCACAGATGAATACTCTGCATGGCAAAAATACCGGAAGAGTCTGACCGAAGGAGGGTTTCTGGAGCAAACAGTCAACTCCATCGAACAGGAATGCTTTAATACCTTAAAATGCTTAAAAATTGGAAATGTCCCAGAACAGCGCGATATTAAAGGGCTGGTCATCGGGCATGTCCAATCTGGTAAAACCGCGAACATGGCCGGCTTGATGGCGATGGCAGCCGACTGGGGATTCAACATGTTCATCGTCTTAACTGGCACAATTGAAAACCTTAGAAAACAGACACAAACAAGGCTCATTGATGACCTAAACCAAGCGGGCTCTACGCAACAATGGCACAGTTTAACACATCTAAGAAAAAACATGCCAGCGGGGCAGCGATCCACTGACAACCAAATCAACAATACTAGCAACTACCTAACTGTTTCTCTTAAGAACAAAAGTCGTCTCACGAAATTGAAGCAATGGCTTGAAGAATATCCGTCCCAGCTAGCACAGATGAATATACTGCTGATCGATGATGAGGCTGACCAGGCTAGCATCAACACACGAACAACTGATAAAGAGCGCACCGCGATCAACCACTGCATTATCGAACTAACTAAATTAAAATCGAAAACGATGAATTATGTCGCCTACACCGCGACGCCGTATGCCAATATCCTAAATGAAGCTGGAGATGGAACCTTATATCCACACTCATTTATCAGAACACTCCCCCTTAGCCCAAGCTATTTCGGACCAGAACTTATATTCGGTGCTTCGGGGGTCAATCACGTCGACGAATCTAGCGAACTGCCCACATTGGATATTCTCCGAGAGATATCAATAGACGACGTAAGTAGGATCAAAGAGATGCAAGATGGAGATGATGTTGAGACTGCTGAATCTCTAGTTGATTCACTGGCTTGGTTTCTATGCGCCTCTGCCGTAAGGAGAATACGCCAATCAACGTCTCCGAGCTCCATGCTAGTTCACACTAGCCAAAAGCAAGCACACCATCAATCTATCGCGGATCGTATCGAACTCTTGTTGGGACAGCCGAACATGTTAATTGAACGATGCCAACAGCTATACGAAAAAGAAACCGATCGTTTATCGCTGACAGCATTTAATGAGCAATACCCGGATTACGACGGATCCCCTAGAGATTATCCTGCATGGGAGAGTTTAATTGAACATATCAATGAACTCCTAAGCAATCTGAGGCACATCAAACTAGATCAAGATGGCAATATCTCATACCATACAGGTCTGCATTTATGCATTGATAATTGCAGTAATAACGGATTCGACGATGAGGGCAATTTCAAACGTTTGCTCTACCCAGATCCTAGCAAGCAAAAACTCGACTACAGTCCAGCATTCATCGTGATAGGAGGAGCAACCCTTTCACGTGGCCTAACGATTGAAGGATTGGTCTCAACGTATTTCCTGCGCACGACACGCATGGGAGACTCGCTAATGCAAATGGGCCGTTGGTTTGGGTATCGTAAAGGCTACGAACTACTTCCCCGGATCTGGATGACGCAAAACTCGATGAATCAATTCCGTTATCTAGCGACAATTGAGGCCGAACTAAGGGAAGAAATTAAAATGTATGAGGACGTCGGCATCACACCTGCCAATATTGGCCCAAAAATCAGCAACTGGGCGCCGGCGATATTCCTTAGCATTACAGCAAAAAACCGAATGCAAGGGGCAGTCGCAGCAACGTGGGATTTCTCGGGCATCAGTAATGAAACCACACTCTTTTATGAGAGCAAAAAAATAAATGATGATAACATAAACACGACAACCAATTTTTTGGACACACTTACTGGTGTCCCCGAAACTCCAAAAAGCAAAGGCCTAGTCTACCGAAACATTCAGTTTGAGGTGATTGCTGAATACTTGAGGAGTATGAAATTCCATCACCGCAGCAAAGTATTCAAGAACATCGATGTATTTATTAATTGGTTTGAACAAGTGAATCAAACAGATGAGGCCACCCTAGCCTATCGTAATTGGAACGTCATCGTCTCAAGCTTAAACGGCATGGGTGCCCTTGAGGATGGAGAGATTGAAAAGAATAGCTGGCAGGTTTCAAATAAACGGCTGATAAAGATAAACCGCAGTCGTCTAGCCCGTGGAACTACAGAGGAGGGAGAACTGTCAATTGGTTCATTACAGAACCCATTAGACAAATTCCTAGACCTACCCGAAAGCGAGCAACCCGACAAAACACCAAAGGGGCCAGAATCCATTGAGATACGAGAGCGAGCTGGCCTCGGTGATATCCCTCAGTTAATCATTTATAGAATCGATGGCAGTGGAAAGCCACAGAACCTAGAGAATTCCGAATCTCGCGCACCACTCAACCTAGAGACGGATATTATTGGTCTACTACTGCGCGTGCCTGGAAAACCTCACCTGAACACGACACGACAGATTAGCGTGGAAATACCCCAGGATGCATATGAAACCGAAAGCCTCGACATCGCAGACGCCGAATAACAATTAATAGAACCACTTTACCCAACAAACAATGGCACTCATATTTACACCACTAGATACAGGAAGATACGTCGCTCGAGGCCGCTTAGTCTTACGCACACTTGAAGGCACAGATCTCAATAGTCTCGATATTTTAGTAAGAGAAAGCATTCAAAATAGCTTGGACGCTGCAACTAACAAAGCACACCCAGTAACAGTCGATTTTTCAATCATAGAGAGACCTAAAGAAGCTATATGCAGTATATTCGACCAAACCACTGATGAGCAACTAAATCGTAAATTCAAAGACTCTCCTTCCTGTAATGTGCTAACAATAAGAGACACTGGAACAACAGGACTAACTGGAGACTTCGAGGATGATAATAGTAAGATTTATAAGTTAATCGCCGACATCGGACGTGCCCAAGAGAATGCTGGAGCTGGAGGTAGCTGGGGACTAGGAAAGACCATTTACTATCATATGGGAACCAACATCGTCGGGTTTTACTCTCAAACACGTGACTCGAAAAACAATGTAAGATCACGGCTTTCATTCGGGTATATTGAAGATGAAAGAAAAGACACTCGGCTAATCCCAAGCACACCATCAGGCATCGCGTGGTGGGGCAATGAACATGGAGCTCCAATTCACACCAAAGCGAGTATATTACCGATTTTAAAAAAGCTTGGGGTGCCCCCTTTCAAAGCAGACGAAACTGGAACCTGCATTATTGTCCCCTTTTTTTCTCAAGCCGAGAGCCTAGTGAATATTGGAGAGAAAGCGAAAACATTACCGTGGGAAAACAACGAAGCTGATTACATCAAACTTTCGATCCAAAGATGGTATGCCAATCGCTTAATTAAGACCAAAGGTAAATCAACGTTAAAAGCCTCAGTAAACGGCCAGAGATTAACCCCCTCCAAGATCGCTCCAGTTTTTGAAGTAATGCAAAGGCTAAGAAAGCTCACAGACAATTTCAAGGAGCACCACGGCGCTAGAGACGGCTTAAGATTAATCCACTGCACTGAAGAGCCACTAGAGTGGAAAATCGACAAACAACAGGATTCGATGCCATCCGCTTACTTAAAGGCGCTACACTTCAACCAAACCTTTCAAGATGACGAGCGGTCAAGAACTCCCCCGGTTGGTTGGATTGCGGCTCAGCGACTCTCGGAGCGGGACCTGAAGATGCTACCACCCAACAACCTGCTATCGCCACATCAATACATATTTGGGAGCTCTACAGATTGCGATGAACAGTTGCCGATAGTCGCGATGTCACGTAGCCCTCAAATGATTGTCGCCTACAACACAAGCGACTGGAGATCAGGCTTGAAACTAGAAACAGAAGGAGAATACCTTATCGTTCTATTCGTTTTGAATTCCAAAGCTCGACTTTTGGACGGAACTAAACTGGAAGAATATATTAGAAGTATTGAAAATCCAACACACTCCGATTGGAAAGATTCGATACTTAAGTCTAAGCATAAAGGAATTCCTGTAAAAATCCGAAACGGAGTCGTAAGAGCATTAAGGAATTCGTTCTTTAACAGCACTTCGGCTATAGAAGATGAGCCACGTGCCGCAAGTATACGGGCACAGCTAGGTCAAAACCTGCTGCCCTCCGACTTTGGAACAGCAGGAACGAGACCGCCAGCAATAAAAGGGAAAGAAAAGCCTTCAGATCCATCCCCGCGTCAATCACAACCCTCCTTAAGTATTCAGGACGATAAAACTGAATATACTCACGATGAAATTAAACTGTATTTAACGGTCTCTAATGCTAAACACACTAGGTTAAAAATCTCAATCGAAGCTGATGCAGGGGCTGGAAAGACAATGACCAGCAACGCATGGACTGACGAAATTAAATCACCAGGATTTCCGTTCGAATTAATAAAATTCGAACTCACAGGCATTAGAACGCTCAAAAACAATGGCAAAGCTCCAGCGTTTCGCCCACTAGCCCCCTCGGACGTAAAATCTAGCATTGATGCCGCAAGTTTCCTACTCACGTTGAAAGAAGGAATCTACCAACAAATAGAGGCGGAATTGATGCTAAAGACGAGCGACCGCTCAGTTAATCCAGTTATAACACTAGCAACTGCTGAGGCATAAAATGAGAAAAAAAATCATTCCACCATATCCTACACTAAGTGAGAGTCACCTAGAGGTAATTGTTTCCTATCATAGCGATGGAAATGATCTTCAACCTGAAAACTTAACAGACGGATCAACTTCATTATCCTGCAACGGGACTCCATGGATCGCTCAGAATGACTCACTAACGATCTCAATTGAGATCGACAGTGATGTTTTATTGAAACTCAAGAGAACAATGACAAATGTCCTGCCAGCAGGAGCCATGGCAGGAATTGCCCTATCATGGCAATCAAAGGGTTCTTTGAAGTGCGGTGTATCAGATCCTATTCCACTAGAGCCAAGCAACCAAGAGCAGCCTATAAAGTTGGAGCTCAAATTCAAACCTGGTGAAATACGTGACACTCTAAGCCATGAACTAATCGTATATCTACAATCTCCAGCTGATGCACTAGAACGTGGCGAAACTCACAAATGCAACACTATGGGCGCGAGGTTAGGTATACTGGGGGATCACCACACAATACGCGCCGATGGCCGTGGTTCAGTCTTTCCCATTTTTCCGGTTGCAGGTGATAAATCTGGGGCACTTTGGTCTCTCAATTGCAACTGGTCTGACTGTAAGAATGACAGTTTTGATGGAGACTCTTTTAGAATTAACATTAATACAAACCATCGCGATTGCCCTGGAGAATGGACCAGCGACGAAAAGAGGCCATTGTCCCCTCTTACTAAATCGATCATCCGCGATGCCATAGCCACACTCATATTATCAGTCCAAAGTGAAGACGGTTCTGAAACTTGGAACACGATCAAACGAACGGAGAGCCTTAGTGACGCTGAATTCTCCCCGGGAAGCGTTGCACATGCTCTCTGGCATTTTTATAATCAAAACAAATTAAATGATGAAACACCAGCCGATCTCATGGAGTCGTGCGGTAAGATCAAATTATAGTTTATTACCATGTCCTACCGAACACTCGACAAAATCTCTGCAAAATCAATTATCACCAGCTTTGAAAGTGGCGCTGAATGCTTGGTGGAGCCCAGCAGCCTCGTAGCAAGTGAGCAGCAATTGCGAAAGCATTTCTCCGAACGTTTTTACAGACCAACAGGGCCAGAAATCCCAGCAGATGAAGACTTAAAGCTAGGACTTACGCTCTACTCAGATTGGCTATCTCTTGACGAGGAGATAGATCCCAGAATGGCTGCTGACGATGGTTTTTGGAGGAATTTAACCTGCCGCGTCTTACCCGATTATGTGTTACGTCGCTGGCCAGAAAAGCCGAATGCCGAAGGTATCTTAAAATGGAATGTAGATCGCTATTATAACAAGCCTCAACGAAATTGGTTAAAAATAATCTGGTGGATGTGTCACCTCAGCTGGCAGGGAGACAAAAAGTCCACAGAAGAAGCGCTGAGCAAACTGGGGAATGATGCCATCAGTCAGATCGTAGAACGCACGGGACAAGGAGGCTATCGAGTCAATTTGTATAGAGAAATCATTGCAAAAGCTACATCTGATGCGTATCCAAACCAAGCAAGCGCCGAAGCAGCCTTACGCCGTGCGATGAAACTAAATACCATGCGAACACAGACAACTATTCCCGAATTTCACGCAGATGGCCTACTAGGTTATGTAGCATCGCTTTTCCCCGAGGAAGCGTAAAACTGTGATCGCTCCCCTCTTCTCAAAGACCGCACAGCTTCCCAGTGTCATAGATCTGTTTTCAGGCTGTGGAGGATTAGGGCTGGGGTTCGCACGTGCCGGGTTCCCAATGCTAGCTTCGTTGGACATGGATGCTGCAGCTTCAAAAACCGCGCAATATAACCTCCACAGCGATACTCCTAGTGCTACACCTACTAGGGCTCGAACAGGTGATATTAGAGATATTTGCCCCGATGATCTAATTCCAAAAGGCTTTGATGGCGAACTCATCGTAATCGGCGGCCCCCCCTGCCAAGCTTACTCGATGGCGGGTAGAGGTAAATTGCGCTCACTTGGAGAGCATCGAATTCACACCAACGATATACGAGGGAACCTCTATATCGACTTCCTTAATTTTGCAATCGAGGCAAATGCCGCTGCCATCGTAATGGAAAATGTGCCAGCTTCCATTAATTATGGAGGACAGAACATACCTGAACTGGCCTGTAAGAAATTGATAGGACAAGGCTATGAGGCAACATGGACAATCCTCAATGCGGCAGATTTCGGTGTGCCACAGCGTCGTGAGCGTATGTTTCTAATCGCCACCCGTAAAAATACCGGCCTACGCCCTATCATTCCCGCACCAAGCTTCACTTGCCCCGAGAGAGAGCAAACACAAATAGGTAAGACGCTAGCGAGATTACTGAGAGAGAGTGATCATTTCGCATCCCCATTGACTAATACCGCAACTCAGCCTTGGGTCACGGTTGCCGAAGCCCTATCGGACTTGCCGGCACTCTTCCCCTCATCAACGACCCCCTATCACCTTCCTAAACCATCAGAAGCAAAGACCTACTCTAGCGATGCAAAAAATGAATTCCAGCAGACAATGAGAGGAAATAAGCGGGCATCAAGCGCCCACGCATTTCGGCGCACGTTACGGGACTTTCCCATATTTGAAAAGATGAACCCTGGCGACGACTACAGAAATGCGTCGGAAATCGCTGAAGCACTCTTTCAAGAAAAATTACGAACATCTGGCACAAGAAAAGAATCCAACCCTGATCGCTATAATCTCCTCCGCAAACAGACCGTTCCTCCTTATAGCCAAGAAACATTCACCGACAAATGGAAAAAGCTGCATCCTGACAAAGTGAGCCACACAGTGCCCGCTCACTTAGGAACTGACACTTACAGCCATATCCACCCATGGGAGCCCCGAGGTATCTCCGTCAGAGAGGCTGCGCGGTTACAATCTTTCCCTGACAACTTTATATTCCCCTCAACCATGAGTGATGCATTCAAGCAAATCGGCAATGCAGTGCCTCCGTTACTTGCAGAAGCCATTGCTCTTTCCCTCAAAAACGAAATTTTATCAATAACATGAGCCAACTCCTAGACGAAATAAAAAGTGCCTTCTCAAATTTGTCTGAAGGTAAAGCTAAGGAAGTATTAGGCATTCCAGGTGCATCTGATGGCTGGTTAATACGAGAGAAAAACGGAGTGATGATTGCAGCACTGGCAACGGAATACACCAAGATATTTGACGAGAAATTTGCGGGAATCCACATGCGAACATCAACCCGATTGATTGGGACAAAGGAGCTGCTACTCATTACAATTGAAAGTGATCAATTCGAGAATCGAGCGCCATTCGCACGCCTCTGCGAGGACTTCTTGAGTGGCGAAAATGCGAAGGAAATATCCGAACACCCAAGGGAATGGTGGCACAGATGGAAAACCCTAATGGGGAACTCCAGCGTAACTAAAATGCCTTACGCAGTCATCGGAGAACTTCTAGTCCTCCTCAAACTCATTCAATCGGGAGAAGATCCGAACTGGACTGGCCCCGAGGGAGGCTCCCATGACATTGAGCTAAAAACTCAAAGCTTTGAAGTGAAATCAACCATCGAACGAGTCGATGAAACCATAACAATATCCAACCAATTTCAACTATCTCCAGGGGCAGATAAAGCGCTGCATCTAGCATTTTGCAGGTTTGAGCCAGACCGCGGGGAGTTATCAATCAACACGATCGCGCAGTCATTGATCGAGATCGGCTACGACGAAGACGGACTTGAGGCTAAACTTAAGAAGGTGGGATACCCGGTCGGGCGCACATCTAGAGAACAAACATACGACCTACTTGAAGCCGAAGTATATGCTGTCGATGAAAAGTTCCCTCGGATTGTGCCACAAAGCTTTAAGGGAAATGTATTCCCTGCTGGCGTCGTGAAAATGGTTTACGACATCAGCCTTTCCAATTTGGACCGGATTCAACTAGATGATTTTCTTTCTAACGTCGAATAATTCGACTCCTTTCAATAGCTAAAACTGACCTTATTATTGTATGCCGAATAGCGATTACACCTTACACAAAAACCTATTCAGTCAAATTGCAGGACTCTCTGATAAATTAAAGCACGAGCTAGCGGCTGCTTCTCATAAGTATGGAAAAGGTTCGGTTAACGATCTCCTCGCCGAAGAGGAAGCCCAACTGTTCCTCGCTCGATTTCAGAAACCAACTTTCACGCCAAAGAAGAGCAAAAACAGTTTCACCTTCATTGATCTCTTTGCTGGCATTGGTGGCTTCCGCATGGCCCTACAGAACCTAGGAGGGAAGTGTGTATTCACCTCGGAATGGGACGCCAAAGCCAAAGAAACCTACTTCTACAATTACGGCGAATTGCCGTTTGGAGATATTACCAAAGAGTCAACTAAAGCAGCCATCCCTAAAGGTTTTGACGTCCTGTGTGCAGGCTTCCCCTGTCAGGCATTTTCAATTGCAGGCAAACGCGGCGGGTTTGAAGATACACGTGGCACCCTATTTTTTGACGTGGCTGAGATTATAAAAACACACCGACCTAAAGCCGTCTTTCTCGAAAATGTTAAAGGGCTGGTGAATCACAGATCAGGGAAAACACTAGAGACCATCCTTAATGTTTTGCGTAATGACCTAGGCTACATTGTTCCAAAGCCTCAAATCATAAATGCCAAAAACTTTGGGGTCCCTCAAAACCGTGAACGCATCTTCATTGTTGGATTTCGAAAGGAAGACTACGAAGAGCAAGCAGCTCACTTTCATTACCCGAAACCATCTAAGAAAGAAGTTTGCATTGGAGATATCTTACAAAAAAACGTCCCCTCGGTTAAATATTTCCTTTCAAAACAATATCTCAAGACGCTCGTCGAACACAAGCGACGCCATGCAGAAAAAGGCAATGGATTCGGCTACGAAATAATAAAAGATAATGAAATTTCAAATGCAATTGTCGTCGGTGGCATGGGTCGCGAACGGAATCTAGTCTTCGACGATCGCCTGAAAGACTTCAAACCAGTCACCCATATTAAAGGTGAAGTGAACCGCGAAGGTATCCGCAAAATGACACCTCGCGAGTGGGCTCGACTCCAAGGTTATCCTGATAGCTACGAGTTCCCAGTTGCCGACGTGCATGCCTACAAGCAACTCGGCAACTCAGTCGCAGTTCCAGCAATCCAAGCAACAGCGAAGGAAATCCTTAAAATTATTCAATAGAACGCAAATTTATGCTGACTGGAAACAAAGGTGAATGGAGTGAAATTTACGCGCTCTTCAAATTAATATCAGATGGCGTCCTAAGAAAGGGGGATTCGGGACTTTGTCCTGCAGATGGCGAAGAATACAGGATTCTTAGGCTATTCAAAAAGGATAAAGACGGAGAATCTATCTATGAGCTCGATGGGGCAAAAGTGTGCATATCTCGTAAAGAACGTTCGAAAATCAACACTCGTTCAGCTTTTGAGAAAAAAGCTAAGGAATTACTCAGAGAGATAAAAAGAAAAAGGGCAAAATCAGAGCATGAACAAGGCGCATTCGCCGTTCCGAGCATAGAAACATTTATGCATGACATGCTTACATGTTCGATAAAGGCAGGCTCTAAAAACAAAACCGACCTATCGGTTGAAATTCTAGACCACAGAACTTCTCAAGAGGACAAGCGAGGATTCTCAATTAAATCTCAACTTGGCGGAAAATCGACACTTCTCAATGCATCAGGGAGCAACACCGCGATAAGATTCGACCTTGAATGCAAATCTAAAGAAGAGGTGTTGAAAATTAACGAGATTAACACGAGGTTTAAGATCCAAGATAGAGTCTTCGCTTTGGATCAACTTCGCAGAGAAAAAAAGATCAAAATACACAGATCAGGTCCAGTGGAAGAATGCTTTCTGCATAATTTAACAATTATTGACGATGCACTTCCAGATATAATATCCAGCGTTTTGTGGAATGGATATGCACATAAAACGAAAAGAATGTGTGATGTAAGCAGTTTAGTCTCGGAAGAGAATCCAAGAAATTATCCGTTCGATGACCTCAATGTAATATATGCAAGGAAGATTAAACAACTACTAGTTGCCTCAGCACTAGGAATGACGGCCGCACACACCTGGGATGGTGAGTATGAGGCGACAGGAGGATACATCGTAGTATTGAAAACGGGTGATGTAATTTCATACCACTTTTACGACCGAGCTGAATTCGAGAATTACTTATTTGAGAACACCGTGATTGATAGCGCGGCTAGCGGCAGGCATTCCTATGCAACAGTTAAGGAAGAACACGGAAGCCTATTTTTTGACTTATGCCTGTTAATTCGCTTCAATCATAGTCATCCTAAATTGAAGAATTAATGCCGAATTCGTCGGGGCAAAAAAGGGTCAAACGTTTAAGATAAATGTGCCTACCTCGTCCTTCCTCTGAGGCGATGCTTAGTCACGCAAATAACACCTTTTAATCCCCAGATACGATATACATTATCGGGCAAAAAAGGGTCATGTCGTTATCTTTGCAATTACCACTATTTAGTAAGTGATCAAACTATCAAAATAGCTCCCCTCTCTGAGGACAAACGGACTCGAATAAGCAGAGTGAGCCAGACCCTGTGCAACCGCCTTAGCCGACTATGACACAAAAACGGCTTTCTTTTTCCAAAGACGCCCTCCTCGACACCGACCGCAACCTCCGTCTCGCCAACGACAAGGCTCACCATCTCCCCCTTTATTATGCCCTTGGGTACAAGTCTCATCCCTCAGCTCTTTATTATGCCCTTGGGTGCAAGCCTCCCTCCCCCCCCACCATGAAAGCCAAGTTCGACGAGTTGAACGACTAGGCTTAGACGCGCTGCGTTCAAGAAGACAGTGGTCAGACGAAGTCGCGAACGGGGCATAAAACGATGATTCTATCCGAAAAGTGAGAGCATTTCACCCAACAGCTCTGTTTGGCACTCGATTAGCTAATCCAATATTCCACTCATCCCCGACTTTTCCTTTGCTAGTTCCCGCACGGATGCTTTTCTTTTAGCCATTATTCTTCCATAGCGGCCTCAAGCACAAAAGACATGCCCCAAAACCCGATCCAACAACTAACAGAGGCACTCGTAGCTTTTAGAGATGATCGAGACTGGAAACAATTCCACAACCCTAAGGGAGCCTTAAAGGCGTCAGACGCAAAATATAAAGATTTAGCTTACGTAAGCGCAGAAACCCAAAAGGGGTCATGTCATTACCTTTGTGAGGGCAAAAAAGGGGGCAAACGCAAATTATGAAGATCTGACATACAGCACCGAACACAGCTTGAGAAATTGAAGAGTCGGTCAGCACGAACCGACTGGGGTATGATTCATCTGTAACAGCCATAGGCGCGACTATGACACAAAACGGCTTTCCTTTTTCCAGGGGGTGCCCTTTTCGGCACCGACCGCAACCTCCGCCTCGCCAACGATAAGGCTCAGGACGTCACGATTAAGAAATTGACCCGAGGTAACCCCACTATGAAAGCCAAGTTCGACGAGTTGAACGACAACCCTTAATCCCCATCGATGCCCCGACATCGATTGTAAACATAACGACATGACCCCATTTCTGCCCTTGGGGGCAAAAAAGGGGTCAAACGCACATTATAAAGATCTGACATACAGCACCGAACACAGCTTAAGAAATTGAAGAGTCGGTCAGCACGAACCGACTGTGGGCAGATTCATCTGTAACCGCCTTAGCCGCAACTATGACACAAAAACGGCTTTCCTTTTCCCAAGAGATGCCCTACTCTATTTCTATCGTTCTTTAAAACTCTAGCGTCGTTAAACGCATCTTGAAGTGTCCTGCCTAGCGGGATAACGCCAACCGGGTCTCCATTTAGGAGAGTC
>Ga0115560_1001682_pt1 | contig 15371 bp, 16 predicted proteins | sample COGITO_mtgs_1105_5_FD_87278 | JGI IMG/M metagenome (GOLD analysis project Ga0115560, IMG submission 87278) | Pelagic marine microbial communities from North Sea - COGITO_mtgs_110509 | ecosystem: Environmental > Aquatic > Marine > Epipelagic | place: Germany:Helgoland, sampling site Kabeltonne... | reverse complement strand
TCGACTCTAGGTATGGGTCTGAATGGTATCTGGACATCTATTTTTCTGCCGCCATTAATGGCATTTTTGCTGTGAATATTTCTTCTTTGAATAGTTATTATCTGATTAAAAAACAGGTAAACTGAAATTCAAAGGGAGTGAATAGTGGAGGATCTTATCTTAGAAAATTGCCAATCGTTACAGCAGCACTGGGGTGGGGTCAGCGAGGTAATAGATCGCTGGCTGGAAGAGCGCCGTGAATTGCTGGTCAAATATTGTGAACTCAGCGAAATAAAGAACTTTGATGGCGCCAATGATGACCATGGAAGCATGCTGCAAAATTTTTGCGAGCTAATGGTCGACTACGTGTCTGTGGGTCATTTCGAAGTGTTTGAGCAACTGGCGGCTGAAGGCAAGGCATTTAGCGACAAAGAGGGTCTCGAGCGGGGCGCCGTGCTGATGGAGAAAATTCAGCCCTCTACCGAGTTAATTCTCGACTTTAATGATAAGTATTTAGCAACTGACGATCTGGATGCTCTGACCACAGATCTGTCTGAGATAGGTGAGACTCTGGCCCAGCGCTTTGAGTCTGAGGACAAAATGATCGAGGTGCTGCATAATTCTCATGTCAGCCAGCTTTTGGAAGAGTCCTAGGATTTAAGCAATAGCCATAAAAAAAGCCCCGATGATTCGGGGCTTTTTAGCTTTAGGCTGCAGGGTTTGTATTCTAACCCTCTCCGCTCGCAACATTTGCCTGTAGCAGCTCGACTTCGAAGATCAATGTGGCATTGGGACCAATAGGGCCTGTGCCGCCGGGGCCATAGGCTAGGTCAGCCGGGATATATAGCTCCCATTTGGAGCCCTCTGGCATCAGCTGCAGAGCTTCTGCCCAACCGGCAATTACCTGAGTAACGCCAAACTGGGTTGGAACGCCACGTTTTATTGAGCTATCAAACTCGGTACCGTCTAACAGGCGGCCCGCATAATGAACCTCTACCATGCTATCAACGCTGGGCCTGTCGCCTGAACCTTCGACCAGAATCTTATACTGCAGACCTGACTCAGTGGTAACCACGCCTTCTTTGACTCCATTCTCGGCCAAAAAGGCACTGCCCTCGGCAAGATTGGCATCGCCCTGCATTTGGCTGGCCTGCTGCTCAGCCTGCTCCATCTCTTCGCGCTTGGCGGTCATAACAGTTTCAAAAGCTTGAATGGCTTCGGCAATCTGCTCTTCCGTCAGCTGGGGTTCAGCATTAGTTAAACCGTCGTTAAATCCCTGCTGGAACGCGGCATTGTCGATTTCGATGCCTATGGTTTGGATATTTTTGCCATTATCCATGCCTAATAAGTAGCTTATTTTTTGGTCTTGAGTTTGCAAATCTGCCTCCTGGGGCTGGTTATTCATTTGATCACAGCCGGCCAGAGCAAGTAGTGCTGTCAATGAGAGAAGTTTCAATCGGTTCATGGTAAATCCTGTTATCGCTATTTTAAAATTTGAGTTACTGTTCAGTAGTTTAGGTCATTTAACCTCTGGGGTTAATCAGTTTTTTGGTAGATAAGGTCCCATACGCCATGACCTAGACGCTCGCCGCGCAATTCAAACTTTGTCAGCGGCCGGTAAGCTGGGCGGGCAGAATAGTTACCCGAGCCGGCGCTGTTCACAAAACCTTCGGCCTCATCCAATGTCTCGAGCATCTGCTCGGCATAATGCTGCCAGTCTGTGGCCATATGCAATATACCGCCAGGGCGAAGCTTCTCGCGCACCAGCTGCACAAAACCGGGTTGCACTATGCGCCGTTTATTATGCTTTTTCTTATGCCAGGGGTCGGGGAAATACAGCTGCAGGCGGTCAATGCTCTCGGCGGCAATGCATTCTTCCAGCACATCATTGGCATCGGCTAGGTAGACCCGCAGATTCTCGATACCCTGCTCTCTGGCACCATTTATCAAGGTGCCAACACCCGGGGGATGCACCTCGATACCAATAAAATCAGTTTCAGGTTCTGCGGCGGCCATCTTCAACAGAGAGTCGCCCATGCCAAAACCTATCTCCAACACTTTGCTACCGCTGCGGCCAAATAATCTGTCTGTATCAATGGGCCCGTCAGCTAGTTTGAGGCCATATTGGGGCCAGCTATTTTCAAAGGCACTGCGCTGGCCGTCAGTCATTCGGCCGGCACGCACCACGTAGCTGCGAATTGATTTTTTGCGGTATTCCGGTCTGATATCCATTTATTCACTTTTTAACGGCGGTGAAAAGTAGTAGCCAACCGCTAATAAAGGCCAGACCACCCAGGGGAGTGATCATACCCAGAGCACTGATACCACTAAATACCAGACCATAGAGGGAGCCGGAAAACAGCACTATGCCCAACAGCCAGCTTTTGGCTGTCAGCGCTTGTCGGTTTGAAATAATCAATTGTTCGGGCAGACTGACCAAGCCCAGCAACGCAATGGTATGTAAAAACTGATACAGCACCGCGGTGCGGAAGGTCGCCATCATCTTTAATGACAGACTATCGGCCAAACCATGGGCGGCAAACGCACCCAGCGCGACAGAGGTGGCGCCGCTGAGAGCAATAATCTTAATCCACAGCTGTTTATTCATAGGGGGTTTGGATGCTTAATTTGGGCAATAAAAAAGCCGCACTTTTATTTATACGTTCAATTTGAAGTTTAATTTAGTGCGGCTTGGAGAGGTCTCGCGTCTGCTTAGGCTTCCATGGCGGTGCGAACTTTCTTCATGGCATTGTTCTCAAGCTGGCGAATACGCTCGGCAGACACGCCATATTCATCCGCTAGCTGGTGCAATGTGGCCTTTTTGTCGTCCAGCCACCGGCGCTGCAGAATATTCTGGCTGCGCTCGTCAAGGCTCTTAACAGCAGCGGCAAGGCGCAGATTATTGTCGCCCTCGTAATCTTCGTTTTCGACTTGCTGAGCGGGATCAGCGCCTTTATCTTCAAGAAAGTAAGCTGGCGCATAAGCCGCTTTCTCATCATCGTCTTCTGCCGGAGCATCAAATGCTGAGTCGCGAGCCGTGAGGCGCATTTCCATTTCCATCACATCTCTGACTTCTACGCCCAGATCATCGGCAACTGCTTTGGCCTCGTCAGCGGTCAACCACTGCAACTGCTTTTTGGCGCTGCGCAGGTTAAAGAACAGCTTGCGCTGGGACTTGGTGGTGGCAATTTTAACGATGCGCCAGTTGCGCAGAATAAATTCGTGAATCTCGGCCTTGATCCAGTGCACCGCAAAGGACACCACGCGCACACCTTTTTCAGGGTTAAAGCGTCGCACCGCCTTCATCAGGCCCACATTGCCCTCCTGGATAAGGTCTGCGAGAGGCAGGCCATATCCGTTGTAGGAACGTGCAATGTGAACAACAAAACGTAAATGAGACATTACCAGACGGCGAGCAGCATCTAGATCATCTTCGTAGTAAAGTGCCTCGCCCAGAGATTTTTCCTCTTCAATAGAGAGAATCGGCACCGTGGCAGTACCCTGAATGTAAGCATTCAGATTGGCGCCTGGGGTCATCCATTCCATGGTTTGAAGGGCTTTGCTCATATAACTCTCTAAAAAGGTTGTCTAAAAACAGCTGGTTTATAAGTTTAGCACTAAAAGATTAGTAGTTCCTAGCCCCTGAAGGTTCAATTAGGAGTTCAATAAATATCAGGAGTTACGTGGCTTTGTACGAGATCGCAGCCTATTTTGGCTCAATATCCCGAAGATGTTTGCTCACCGCTATCCAGGCACCGCCCAATCCGAAGAGACCGCCCAGGCCTACCAGGCCTAAAAAGCCCAGAATACCCAGCCCCTGAAGCCGATACTGGCTCTGGTACAGCTCCGCTAGGTTGGCCACTGAACTACTCATCCACAGCAGACTGGCATAGATCATAATGGCGGCGGCCAATGCGCCAAATACGCCCAGCAGCATACCAGTGTAGAGGAAGGGCCGTCGCACATAGGCATTGGTACCGCCAACCAGCTTGATAACAATTATTTCATCGCGACGACTCTGGATAGACAGGCGGATAGTATTGCCAATAACCAATAAAACCCCCAATCCAAGAGCTGCTCCCAGGGCCACAACCACTTTGTGACCCATCTCGGTGAGACTGTGCAGGCGCTGTAGCCAGGCCATATCAATCTGCACATCGTCCACCAGGGCAAAGGAATTAATTTTATTCATCAGACGTTTTATCTGGCCCATATCGATGGGCTCTGAGACCGCTGGTTGCACCAAAAACACCGCTGGCAGGGGATTTTCCTCCAGATCGCGCAGCGCCGAACCAAAACCGGACAGCGCTTTAAACTCCAACAGTGCCTGTTTGGCAGAAATATAACTCAGGCTGTCTACTCCGGACATGGCATCGAGTTCTGCCCGCAAGCTATCAATTGCCTGGGGTTTGGCGCCCTTTTTAACAAAGACGGTAATCTGCGCTGAGGATTCAAAATGACTGCCCAGCTGGTCAATGTTTTCCACCGTTAGATACAGGGCCGATGGCAGCGCCAGAGCAATGGCAATCACCGCTACAGTCATTAATGATTGCAGTGGTTCACTCAGCAGTTTGCGCAAACTGACGCGGATGGTATCTCGATGATGTGATTTGTAGCCCTGCCAGCGATCGGCAAATCTTATTTTTTTGCCGCTGGCGCCGCGCTGAGCTCTATCACGTGTGTTTCTGTCTTTAGCGGCCATAACCGGCTCCATCGTCGGTCAGCTCACCCTCTTCGAGGTGCATAATTCTTAGCTGCATGCGATTGATCAGAGTAATGTCATGGGTGGCAATTAATACAGTCACGCCAACATTCTGGAAGCGGCGAAACAGGGCCATAATTTCACTGGATAACTCGGGATCCAGATTGCCGGTTGGCTCATCGGCCAACAGTATGCGGGGCTTGTGAACCACTGCCCGGGCAATGCCAACACGCTGTTGCTCACCGCCAGACAGGGCAATAGGCTTTTGCTGCTCTTTCTCCAATAGGCCAACGCCATCTAGCGCTGCGCGCACCCGGCGACCGATTTCGCTGCTGGGGTAGCCAGAGACCTGCAGAGGCAGAGCAACATTGTCGAACACAGTTCGATCCAGAAGTAGTTGATGATTCTGAAAAACCACTCCGACCTGTCTGCGATAGATAGGAATCTGGGAGTTTGACAGCCGATTGAGGTTTTTGCCATTGATCAGTAGATTACCCGATGTGGGTCGCTCCATAAGCATCAGCATTTTTAGCAATGTGCTCTTGCCTGCGCCGGAGTGTCCGGTCAGAAAGGCCATCTCTCCCGCGTCCATTTCAAAGCTGACATTCTTGAGCGCCTCGAAACCACCGGGGTAGCGTTTGCTGAGATTATCGAAACAAATCATATTTACTGCTCAGTTATCCCTGCACTGAGCAGGGCATCGACAAATTGACTGGCTTCAAAAGACTGCAGGTCGTCCTGGGCCTCGCCCACGCCAATATAGCGAATGGGTACTGAAAACTTATCGGCCAGGGCAAAGATAACGCCGCCTTTAGCAGTGCCATCAAGTTTGGTCAGCGCTATACCGGTGACGCCGACCACCTCATTAAATTGGGACATCTGTGCCATGGCATTTTGGCCAGTGCCTGCATCCAATACTAAGAGTACTTCCTGAGGCGCCGTATCATCAAGCTTGCCTGCCACGCGCTTTACCTTTTTTAGCTCTTCCATCAAATTGCTTTTGTTGTGCAACCTGCCCGCTGTGTCGGCAATAATCACATCTATATTTCGGGACTTGGCCGCCTGGATAGCATCGAAAATCACCGAGGCACTATCGGCCCCTGTATGCTGGGCAATCACTGGCACATTATTGCGTTCACCCCAGACCTGCAATTGCTCGACAGCCGCCGCACGGAAGGTATCGCCTGCGGCCAGCATAACTGACTTGCCCTGCTGCTGCAGTCGGTTGGCAATTTTACCTATGGTGGTGGTTTTACCCACCCCGTTGACACCCACCACCAGAATAACAAATGGCTGTTGCTGGCCGTTTAAATCCAAAGGCACGGCACAGGGCTCAAGCTTTGCCTGCAGTATTTCACTGAGTACAGTCTTCAACGCATCGCTATCTTTAAGCTCCTTGCGGTTGAGCCGCTCTGTTATCTCCGCCAGTATACTGGCTGTGGTATCCATACCCACATCTGCCATCAGCAGCAAGGTTTCCAGCTCCTCAAGCAGCTCATCATCTATAGCTTTGCCGCCCAAAAACAGACTGCCGATGCCCTCACCGGTGCGAGTCAATGCTTTACGCATGCGCTGAGTAAAGCTTAGTTTTGTGGCTGGTTTTGTGGCTGATATTGTTACAGAGGGCGCCTCATTGTGGGGAGTCTCTGTCAGTTGGGTCTCTTCTGGAGCAGTATCATAGGCCGTCGAGCTGCGTCGGAAACGGTCCAAAAATGAAGTCTTTTTGGCTTCGACAGGCTTGTTTTCAGATGAGGGAGAATCCATGGAGGTTCTTATATTACGGTTATTGAAATCTAGTGTATCCTACCATTTACCCTGGAAAAAGTGGGTAAAACTCAATGATTAGGAGCATCTAATTGCGCGGCAATAAAACTCAGGGCAAAGGGCAGCAGAAGCTGAGAATTATTGGCGGCCAGTGGCGCAGCCGTCAGCTGTCGTTTCCAGTGGCGCCCGGTTTAAGGCCCACTGGCGATCGTATTCGCGAAACCCTGTTTAACTGGCTGGCGACCGATATTCCTGGCGCGCGATGCCTTGACCTGTTCGCCGGTTCCGGAGCTCTGAGTTTTGAGGCTCTATCTCGCGACGCCGCCAGCTGCACCGCCATTGAGCGGCATCCAGATGCGGTGCAGCAACTGAGGGACAACAAGGCTCTGCTAGAGGCCGAAAATCTCAGCATTATCAGTGCAGACTGCCAACAGTATTTGCAGCAAACCAGACCAAAGGAGGGCTACCATATTGTATTTATCGACCCGCCTTTCGATAAACAGCTGCACTGTTCCATATGCGCAGCAATCAACAGCCCTGGCTGGCTGGCGCCCGGGGCGGCTATCTATGTTGAACTGCCCACAGCGGATAACAGTTTCGCGGCCCCCAGTAACTGGAAGCAGCTTCAGGAGAAAGTCGCGGGAGAGGTAAAATACTGCCTCTATTCTTACATTGAGCCCGGGGCGTAATTTGAGTAATATGCGGCCTCTCATAATCTGATCGAGATCCCGCTCATGAAGACTATTGTCTACCCTGGTACCTTTGACCCCATTACCAATGGTCATATCGATCTTGTCGAGCGCGCTGCCCGGCTGTTCGATAAAGTGGTGATCGGTATTGCCAGCAGCCAGCGCAAGAGCCCACTGTTCAGTGTTGATGAACGTATACAACTGGCCTCTGACGCGCTGGCTCATGTGCCTAATATTGAGATTCGCGGCTTCGACTATCTACTGGTGAATTTCGTTAATGATTGCGGTGCAGATGCCATTATGCGGGGTTTGAGAGCCGTCTCTGACTTTGAGTATGAATTTCAGCTGGCCAATATGAATCGCGCTCTGTCACCAGAAGTTGAAAGTATTTTTCTCACTCCTGCCGAGAGATTTTCTTATATTTCATCCTCGCTGGTGCGAGAGATATCCTCATTGGATGGCGATGTCTCTAAGTTTGTCCCAGCCAATGTGGTCGAGGCCCTGTCTAACAAGTTTAGTCAGTAAACTACCTCTGGCAGCGCGCACAGAATACCGAGCTGCGCTGCCCAAGTTTAATTTCCTTTAACAGTCCCTTGCAGGCGACACAGTGCTCGCCTCCGCGCCCATAGACCGCCAGAGTCTGTTGAAAATAGCCGGGCTCACCATTGCCATTAACGAAATCCCGCAATGTGGTGCCGCCCTGCACAATAGCCGCGGCCAACACCTCTTTGATATGGCCCGCGAGTTCAATATAGCGCTGTAATGATATATTGCCTGCGCCTCTATCCGGCCTTATACCACTGCGAAATAGAGCCTCCGAGGCATAGATATTGCCAACACCGACGACGATTTTGTTATCCATAATAAATGGTTTGACCGCCACTTTGCGCTTGCGCGATAACTGGTACAGCCTGTGGCCATTGAAGTCTTCAGACAGGGGTTCAGGCCCTAGGTGAGCCAGCTGCTGATGTGCGCCCTCAGACCAGAGCCAGCAGCCAAAGCGACGCGGGTCGTGAAATCGCACAGTGGACCCATTGCTCATCTGCATTTCTATATGATCGTGCTTGCGCAACTGGGTATTGGCCTGGACAATCCGCAGGCTGCCACTCATGCCCAGATGCACAAGCATAGAACCATGTTCAAGTTGCATCAGCAGGTACTTGGCACGTCTGGATAGATGGGTGATTGTCTGCCCCTCAACCAGCTGGGCGAGATTTGCATTAACTGGCCAGCGCAGAGAGCCCTGATGCACTTTAATGCGCCTGATAACCTGACCTGCTATGGCAGGCTCAATACCCCTGAGAGTGGTCTCGACCTCTGGCAATTCCGGCATAGGTATTCCTAAATACGACTTTTTTGCAATTATGTGTAATCAGTGCTGGCACCAAGGAGCTGCAGAGGCCAGAATAGCACAGTTGTGGTATTTCGACTGCGGGTTGAGATTACTAGCAATTTTTATAAAATTCAGTAGAATGCCCCCTCCATTGAATTATCAGTTTTAGATAGGTGCGATTTAACATGGCGCTAGGCAAAAGACGTAAAGCAGAAGACGAATCACAAATTGATATGACCCCTATGCTGGATGTGGTTTTTATCATGCTCATCTTCTTCATTGTAACCGCATCATTTGTTAACGAAGTTGGCCTTGGCGTTAACCGCCCACCAACCTCAGATCAGCCACCACCAGACTCAGAGAACACCAACATCGTGTTCAGAATCTCTGAAAGCAATGAACTCACTCTGGAAGGTCGCCGCATTGATATTCGCTCTGTGCGAGCCAATGTGGAGAGAATGCATGCAGAAAAGCCAGAGGCCAAGGTGGTCATTAGTTCTCACCCCAAGTCCAAAACTGAGCTCTTTGTGAAGATTTCTGATCAAGCCCGAGAGGCTGGTGTCTACGATATCTCGCTGTCGACCGACGAATAAGCCATTACAAAAACACCAAAGGCACTGAATTTTGTTCAGTGCCTTTTTTTGGCTAAGACAAATAGCCTTTTATCCTAGACTAGATCCTAGTATGCATCATAGCCTGTGGCTTAACCTGGCATACAGAAACCGACCCGTGGAATCATGGGTTCTGGCATCAAAGTTATCGTTGAAAGCTGTACCGAAAAATGGCGGTGGCTGATCCAGGATATTTTCCACTCCCATGGTCACCAGCGACTCCCCGGAATTAAAGTGATAACTCACCTGCATATCCTCTCGCGACCAGGCGCCTGATTCTCTAGCACGGCTCTCAGAGACAATAGTCTCCCTGAGACTCGAGATATGCAGCGAGGACAGCGCAAACTCCCAGCGACCAAACTGCCAGAATAGATTCAACCGCGACTTCCACTCGGGAATGGAGCCGCTGCCCCCGGCTGCCTTGTCCACAAAGGTGCCAGCCAGATCTGTCCCGGGGGCTCCCGGCTCTGGCGCAAAGTTGTATGAGTCAATATATGAGCCACCCATATTGACTCCAAAGGTGCCCCAGCGAGCAATAAAAACACGCCAGGAAATGTCCAGATCTGCACCCTGTATCTCTCTGGAGCTCAGATTTTGATTATTGGCGGTCACCTGCAGTAGCTCGCCGCTGTCTGACCTTGTTATCAAATCAGCAAACAGGCCATTTTGAGCATTTTGGTTGATCAAAAATTGGGCATTGGCGCCGATCACCTGATCGACCTCTATCGAAAATACATCCACCCCTAGACTAAAGTTTTCCAACCCGTTCGGCTGATACAAAAACCCCATAGACAGGTTTTGAGATTTCTCCGGCTGCAAATCCTTGTTGCCCCCGGTAACAATCGAGTACTGGGTTCTGAGGGGATCTGCAGGCCCTGAGCAACCCGGCAATTCGGCCGAATTTTCAGCAGCGCAGGGGTCATTTAAAAATGCCTGAGTACTGCTCTCGGCCCGATATAACTCAAACAGGGAGGGCGCACGAAAACCCCAGGACAGACTGGCTCGCAGCATAAGATCTTCCAGAGGCTTGTAGCGCACAGCCATTTTAGGATTGGCGCGAACACCAAAGCTATTAGAATGAGTTAGCCGAAAGGAGGCATTGGCCTCCAGGCTATGAACCCCAGGCATATTTTTGGCCAGAGGAATAAGCGACTCCAGATACATTTCGGTAATATTCTGACTGCCCTGACTATCGCCAGCAGCTCCGCCGATCAGCTGATTCTGCAGGACAATATCATCTACCACTGTACGCAGACGCTCGCGACGAAATTCCAACCCCGAGGCAAACTCAACCTCACCGGCAGGCACAATGTCTACCAGCTGGGACAGATCAAGATTAATCGACAAGAGTTCCGCTTTGCCCTGATTGAGGGCCTCAGCGGCAATATAATCCAATTGATCCCGAGGCATGGTACCGGCGGGAGAGAAAATATTAATTGCCACACAGCCCAGTATATTGCTGCAGTTCTGTTCAGAACTCAGTCCCGCGGCAAGATTTTGAAAGTTGACCAGATTGTTCCAGCGTTCTGCAGCCTCGGTTTGGCTCCAGTTCAGGCTCAGCTGCCATTCACCATCGAGCAGCGTGCCCATAACCCTGCCATGAGCACGGGTTGTCTGGGCGCGATTATGTTGCTGCCTGGGTCCCAGTCCCACCAGACTAATACGCGCATCATCTATGGCCTGGCCAAAGATGTTGTAGGTATTGTTGGGGTCAACACTGATAGGGTCAGATGCAAACGCAGTCAAAACTGGCGCTGGTGCAAGGGTTATCTGACTGCGGCTGTCCACATAGGTCAGCTCAAAAGCGGCGTCGGTGGCACCCAGAGTTTTCAATTCCCCGGCAATATGGATCGAGTTGCGTTGCGCCGGAGCCAGAGATGAGGTTATTTGCCTGAAATCAAAAAGATCATTGTCAGTTGCCTGTCGAAAATCGGTCACCTCTGTACCACTCAGATTATCCGCAGATAGCGTCAGAATATCCTCGCCGACCCTAAGTCGTGCATTTGGCGTAGCACTGGATCTAAGATCCATACCCCCCCGTGCCCGGCCATCGGCGCTGGCAGAAATCGCTCTGTCGCGACTCAATATACCCGCCTGCTGGTAATGGGAGGCAGTCATCATCAGATCAAGCTTGGACAGCGACAGGCCGCCGACAAAATCATAGCGCCTGGTTTGGTTGTCGCGCTGAGTAGCAGAGCCGTAAAAGGCGTTAATAACCGCGCCTTTAAAACGCTTCTTGAGGATAATATTAACCACCCCCGCAATGGCATCAGAGCCATAGATAGATGAGCCGCTGTCCTTGAGTATTTCAATGCGATCAACGGCCGCCAGCGGAATGCTATTTAAATCTACCGAACTGCCATCCAGAGCATTGTTAGCCATACGCTGGCCATTGACCAACACCAAAGTATTGGTCGCGGGCAGGCCTCTCAGGGTAACGCTGGCCGAGCCATTGCCGCCATTGCTCACTGCAGTGCTATCAGAATTACCCATCACCTCTGGCGTAAAGCGCATTAGCTCGGCCATGGTTTGCGCCCCCGTCAAGCGGATCTCAGTGGCAGTTAAAATTTCCACTGGGGTAAAGCCACCGGCATTTAGCTGCTTAAACCTTGAGCCGGTCACTGGTTTGCCACGAATAATAAGCTCTTCAATCATGGGGTACTGCTGGATTGAAAAGGCTAAATCGTCCTCCATGGCCTGGCAGGCTCTGGCGGCATAGCACCGGGGCAGCACCACCAGAGTCTGCGGGCCCACCACTCGATACTCCAGGTCCTGCCCCTCAATCAGTTGTTCCAATACCTGCAATACCGATAAGTCTCCAGCCACAGCCGGGCGCATTTTATCGGGCACCTGAGAAGGGAAAATAATAGAGGCCTGAGTCTGCTGGCCCAGGGCGACAAGCGATTTATGCAGGCCAGCAGACGGCAGGCTAACCTGGTAAACATCTGTCACTATGGCCCGTGCGGAGCCGACAAACGACGGTATAAAGGACAGGCCATAGCAGAGACAGGCATAAAAAAGGGCAACAGAAAACTGTCGCCCTGGGGTTCTTAGATGGCGGTAAACATTCACTTGTTTAGCAGGAAGCTTCCCTGAGTCCATAGACACTCGGCTGCATGCAGCTCACAGATCTTTTAGAGGACTATTAAACCTTATGGGTTGGGCTTAGACAACAGCCAATTATTGTCCTGCCGAGACAGTTCCAGATCAAAGGCCTGGGCCACGGCCAGCAATGTAGTCTCGCGCTCGCGGGATGAAAAAACCCCGGAGATCTTGTGGGCTGACTGCACACCGTCGCCCAACACAATTTTATGCTCAAGATAGCGATTAACAAGCGTCGTGGCCTCGTCCAGACTGGCACCATCGAAAATAATCTGCCCTTCCCGCCAGGCCGTGGCCTGCTGGATATTTTGCCCAGGCAAATCGGCTATACCTCTGGTTTCGCTATACTCCAGTGCCTGATCGGCCAACAGCATCCTGGATTCTGGTGCTGACACTGACGAGCCCTCGGCTTCGGAGACTCGAACCACGCCCTCAGTCACATGCACTCTGGCCAAATCTGCTCCCTGCCGATAGATATTAAACGCCGTACCCAGAGCCTGCACATCGGCCCCGCCAACATGGACAATAAATGGTTTGTTTTTATTGGGTGCTACGGTAAAGAATGCTTCGCCTCTGACCAGCTCGATCTCCCGCAGGCTATCCGAAAGGGCCACAATCACTGAGCTATTGGTATTTAGCTCTATCAGACTGCCATCATCCAGCACAACCTGCTGATACTCACCGGTGACGGTGGAATAGACCTGCCCATTGTCCTGAAATATCAGCACAGCCAGAGTAATCGCTGCCACTGAGGCAGATACGGTTGTCAGCGACCGCCAGAAACTGGCAAAGCCTCTGCGCAGTAATCGAAATAGATTGCCCTGAACAGAGCCGGCGGTTTCAGTTTCGGCATCTGGCATCAAGTCAGGCATGTAGGACAGAAGACCGGCTGTCTCCCAGGTATCTATAGCCTGATTCCAGGCCAGCTCATGCTGCTCTGAGGCCACCAGCCAGTCGGCAAAGGCCTCAATATCTGCCTCAGCCACGCTGTCAGAACGCAACCGCACAACCCAGCCCAAAGCCTGTTCAATGGCTGGACCCCCAACAATTTTTTGCAATGAATTTTTCCCTGTATTATTCATATCTCTCCCTGCACCCACAAGCGCATGCTCCTCCTTTGGAATTTGATTGCCCCTGTTAGACGTATAAAGCGGACAAATCCCCAATTTTTATCTGTAACTATCTTGATTTTCAATGCTCCACCTCAGCCACCACATGGCGCAGTTGCTTCAACACCTCAAGAATATACTTTTCGACGCTGCTCACGGATACGCCCATCTGTTGCGCGATCTGGGTGTAAGTCCAGCCTTTGTTGCGGCTGAGTATAAAGGCCTGGCGGGCATTCTGAGGCAAACCCTGAAGCCTGGAATGAACCAGGTGGAGAGTCTCTTTAGCTTCGAGCTCTCGCTCCAGAGAAATAGTTTGCGGGGCTGAGGTTGCCATGGCACTGAGGTCTTTAGGCAATTTCGAGGTCTCTTTATCTATATAGTTCTTGTGCAGTACTTCGCGGCGTATCTGGTCGATAGACATATTGGCCGCCACCTGAAACAGGAATGCCTTGGCATTGGACAGGTGATTCAGGTCATCCAGGGTGTAGAGCTTTAGGTAGGCCGCCTGAGCTATGTCCTCCGCGTCCTCACGACTTTTCATGCGGCGTGTCAAAAACCGCACTAGCGCTGAGCTATGCTCTCTAACTAATTTATCAACAACATCTTTGTTCTTGTAATTCATAATCAATCTGACAAGATAGTTTGCTGCGTCAATAGCACCTGGGGACGCACCAACCTTAATATAGTTTTGGAATAGTCTATGGGGCCATCGAGAGCCACTTTCGATCAGTCTGCGATCACAGCGCTACGCGAAAACCTGCCGCCACTCAGTGCTGAAACAGCTTTTGTCGACCCCGCAGATACTGCCCTGAGGCAGTATCTCGACTTTTATCAGCTTCCTATTCCCCGTAGGGGCCTCAACCTCCGTGCTGGCGTTATCAATCTGCAACAGACTGAACAGAAACAGGCCATAGTCAGTATGTGCTGGATGCCAGAAAACCCTGTTGGCTCAGTGATTGTGGTCCATGGCTATATGGATCATATGGGCCTGTTTAATCATTTAATTGAGCACCTGCTTGAGCACCGTCTCAATGTCATCTGTTTTGATCTTCCCGGGCATGGTCTTTCAATGGGCCAACCTGGTTTTATTTTAGACTACGCAGACTATGTGGGGGCGCTAAATGGGGTTATCACTATTAGCCAGGCAATGTTTGACCTGCCCCTGCAGGCTATAGGGCAGAGTATGGGTGGGGCCGTGCTGGTGAAACATCTGATTAATTTTAGTTCTGAGGAAAGTTATCCATTTACCAGGCTCAATTTACTGGCGCCCCTGCTAAGGCCAAGAGGCTGGGGTTTAAATCGGCTGTTATTTCGGCTGGTAAGGCTTTTTAGCAGCAGCTCCAAACGGGTCTTTAGACCTAGCTCTTTTGATGTGGCGTTTCTAGACTTTGTAAAAAACAGCGATCCATTTCAACCGCGCACAGTCCCCATGGCATGGGTGGCTGCGCTGGATAAGTGGATTAAGGAGTTTTCCCGCTTTAGGGCCGATGACCAATTTATAGATACCCAGATCAATCTGATTCAGGGCAGTGGCGATAAAACATTGGCCTGGCAAGATAATCTGACGCAGTTTAAGCATCGGCTGCCGGGGCTACAGGTGCAGATAATAGCGGAAGCCAATCATCATCTGGTCAATGAGATAGAGCCTCTGCGCAGGGAAATTTTTGCCGCTTTAAAGCTGTAACTGTTGCTCTATGGGCTGGGCACATTCCTGGTATTGCCGTTGTCGTCTATGGCGACAAACACAAATTCACCCTCGGTCACCTTGCACAGGTCATCCTTGTTGTTGTGACTGATCCAGGCTTCGATTGAAATTTTGATAGAGCTGGTACCCACCGACATGATGTTGGCATAGCAGCCCACCACTGCGCCCACAGGCACGGGATTAAGAAATGACATGCTGCTAATAGCCACAGTAGCAACTCGGCCACTGGCAATTCGGCCCGCTAATATGGCGCCGGCCAAATCCATTTGACTCAGCAACCAGCCGCCAAAAATATCGCCATTGGAATTAGTTTCTCTGGGCATGGCAATGGTTTGAGAAATCAGTTGGCCAATGGGTGACGGAGATTCATTGATATT
>Ga0115560_1001681_pt1 | contig 15372 bp, 15 predicted proteins | sample COGITO_mtgs_1105_5_FD_87278 | JGI IMG/M metagenome (GOLD analysis project Ga0115560, IMG submission 87278) | Pelagic marine microbial communities from North Sea - COGITO_mtgs_110509 | ecosystem: Environmental > Aquatic > Marine > Epipelagic | place: Germany:Helgoland, sampling site Kabeltonne... | reverse complement strand
CCAAGCAGTCAGAGTAATTGGCGCTATAATGATCAGACCCGTCAGAAAGTTTGACCGTAGTGATGATGCCCAACTTTGGCGCTTTTTTATATTTCCATGAGGTTTACTCATAAAATACCCCTAAAAGATCAATTACTATGATGTAGCTAGAGCTTTACAATGTTACAAGAATTAAGAAGGTTTAAAGTAAACTTAGTTACGAATAAAAAAATGTTTTAGAAATTTCTGAGGCAAGTCGGGCGTTGTTTTTTACTAAAGCAATATTGGTGGTCAAAGATTTACCCTCCGTGAGCTCAAAAATTCTATTTAAAAGAAAAGGTGTTACGGCTTTGGCATTGATCATGAGTTTTTTTGCCTCTATCAGCGCTTCTTCGATCAAAGGTTCAATAACGTCGGCAGATATTTGATCAGCCAATGGTACTGGGTTAGCTACTAATTGGCCCCCATCTAAACCAAGGGCTTTGTGAACTAACATACTAGCCACAATTTCATCAACACTATTAACCCGTAATGGGGCAGGGACAGTACTTGTCGAGGACCAAAAAGCAGGCATAGAATTTTGTCCATAAACTAGGACAGGAACACCATTAGTCTCTAAAACCTCCATTGTTTTTGGGATATCTAAAATGGCTTTTGGCCCTGCTGCAACCACTGTCACGTCGGTTAGGGCCAACTCGCGCAAGTCAGCTGAGATATCAAAGTTTAGCTCTGATCCTCGGTGGACACCACCAATTCCACCTGTAGCAAAAACTTGAATTCCAACAGATTTTGCTACAATCATAGTTGCAGCAACCGTCGTAGCGCCAGTCTTCCCGTTAGCGATAGTGAATGCAATATCAGCCCGCGAAACCTTAACTACGTCCCTGGTTTGGGCTAATTTTTTGAGTTCAACATCTTCAAGTCCGATATGTATTGACCCATCCAAAATAGCAATTGTTGCTGGAATAGCCCCATTTTGTCTTACGATTTCCTCCACCTCCCGTGCTACCTGAATATTTTTTGGGTAGGGCATTCCATGAGTAATGATTGTACTTTCCAGCGCAACAATTGGTTTACTGTAGCTACCCATTTTATTTCGGGCTTGATTGACCTCAGAATTATAAACGATTTTCATTACTTATTTCCCGATTTCCCTGAAACGTAATTGGATGCGGCATTTGCGGCTGATTGCAAAGAAATCTCACGTGTTGTTCCACCAAGTTCTGCTGCAATATGCGCTGCCATAAATGTATCACCAGCGCCAGTCAGTTTAGTTGCTAGTGCGTACGGTGGCATCGCTGTCACAAATCCGTTTTGGTCAGCTAGCGCTGCGGCCTTTGGGCCATCTGTTACAACTGCTCTGTGTGCGCCACGATCAACCAAGCCACAGGATGCAGCCTCTGCGCTTAAAAACTCTTTTTGGCATAAAAGTTCAGCCTCCTTCACGTTAGCGTAAAAAGTAGCACCCTTGTGTGTGAGTAACGGTATTAGACGTTCTGCTTTTCCAGGTGAAGCTGGAGCGACACGTAAATCTGAAGATGCAAATAAAACTGATGAGGAAATCTCAGTAATTAATTCAGTTGTAAGATTTCCATCAAGTGCAATTACCCCTGAAAAAGGATTTGTAGACGTTCCAAGTTGGCCATTACTTAGCGGCTCTAAAATCTTATTGCCAGCCGCCTCGAGTGAATGCGCATCCGCGATGGCGGCAATTACTCCATTACTTCCTTCGATTGCCATATATTGGTCGGTGGGCAAGTCGTGAGAGCGATACAGGTAACTAATGTCAAGATCAAAATCTTTTGCTAATTTTATAAGATCTTTTCCAGCTCGATCTTGTCCGATGACGGAAAGTAGCGCTGGCCGCAGGCCAAAGTTCCTTAAAGCCATTGCTATGTTCATAGCCACGCCACCAGGTAATCTTGTAATATGGCCAGGGACGTCTGAACCCACCTGCATTGCAATACTGGAGCGTCCAATGACGTCCCAGAGCATGGAGCCAATACATAATATTTTTGGATTCTTTTCCATGTATTCCTGTTACTATCTCAAAGTTTAATAAACAAAGTATTTTAACGTCTCTGTTTGAAAGATTGGTCTTGCCTTTGCTAAAAGGCCGTATTAGTTGATCATTACTTCGCAGGTGGGGTATGGGCAGTTGAGGGAGAAATTCTCAAATGTCCGCCGGTTGAGATGAAACTCTACATCCCCGCTGAGGCTTAAACCGGAAAGGACATGACATGGCCGCAGACTTTACAATGCGTCAGTTACTAGAGGCTGGCGTTCACTTTGGACACCAAACACAGCGCTGGAACCCTCGTATGGGTCAATTTATTTATGGGGAGCGGAATGGCATCCACATAATGGATTTGACTCAGACTGTTCCGATGCTGGATGCGGCACTAAAGGCAATTCAGGATACGGTAGCTAAAGGTGGACGTATTTTGTTTGTGGGGACTAAGCGCCAAGCGCAGAACCCGGTAGCTGAGGCTGCGGAGAAGTGCGCACAATATTACATGAACCACCGCTGGTTAGGCGGAACTCTTACAAATTGGCAGACCGTTTCCAAATCTATTGCTCGTTTAAAGCAAATAGATGAAAAAATGGAGGTAGGGTTTGAGGGCCTTACAAAAAAAGAGCGTTTGGGTATGGAGCGTGACCAATCAAAGCTACAAGCGTCTCTAGGTGGCATCCGAGAAATGGGTGGGGTTCCTGATCTGTTGTTTGTAATTGACGTTAACAAAGAAGACCTGGCTATAGCAGAGGCAAAGAAACTGGGTATTCCAGTTGTTGCAATTGTTGATACAAACTGCCCGCCTGACGGAATTGATTATGTTATTCCTGGTAATGATGATGCAGCGCGTGCGATTGCTTTATATTGTGATTTAGCTGCTCGAGCCGCTCTTGAAGGAATGTCCACCCAGCTTGGTGAGGCAGGCGTCGATATGGGTGCTTTAGAAGACGCACCAGTTGAAGAAGCAGTTGTTGCTGAAGAAGCAGTTGTTGCTGAAGAAGCGGTTGTTGCTGTAGATGCAGTTGTCGCACCTAAGAAGGCTGCTGCACCTAAGAAGGCTGCTGCACCTAAGAAGGCTGCTGCACCTAAGAAGGCTGCTGCACCTAAGAAGGCTGCTGCACCTAAGAAGGCTGCTGCACCTAAGAAAGCAACCAAAGATGGCCAAACTGATGCTAAGGATTAAGCCTATATTGGGGCAGGGTGGATGCTTCTACTAACCACTTTTACATAAGAAGGAACGCGATTATGGCAATAACAGCTGCAATGGTGAAGGAACTGCGTGAAAAAAGTGGCGCAGGAATGATGGACGCTAAAAAAGCGTTAACAGAAAATAATGGCAACATGGAAGAATCCATGGATTGGCTTCGAACTAAGGGACTTGCTAAAGCTGCAAAAAAATCTGGCAGGACAGCTGCAGAAGGCCTTGTTGCCGTGGCAGTTACAGGTGGTGTTGGTGTTGTCGTTGAGGTTAACTCTGAGACTGACTTTGTTGGTAAAAATGCAGATTTCCAGTCAATGGTTTCTAAAATTTCCACAGCAGGCCTAAGTGTTGAGACGGTTGACGAGCTCGCAAATACTAAGATTGATGGTAAGGCAGTATCTGAGCTCATTACTGATGCCATTGCTACAATTGGTGAGAACATGTCGTTGCGCAGAATGGCTAAAGTATCCGGTGAAACCGTTGTGTCTTATGTCCACAATTCCGTTGCTGATGGAATGGGTAAAATAGGCGTGTTGGTTGGACTTTCTGGAAATAACGAAGCTTTTGGAAAGCAAGTTGCAATGCACATTGCAGCGGCCAATCCTACAGCATTAAATGAGGCATCTTTGGATCCAGTTGAAGTTGAAAAAGAAAAACAGGTCCAGATGGACATCGCACGCGAGAGTGGAAAGCCAGAGGCAGTTATTGAAAAAATGATTGTGGGTAGGATGAAAAAATTTGTAGCAGAGTCGACTTTGATGGGGCAGGCTTTTGTGGTTAACCCAGATCTTACTGTTGAAGCGGCAGCGAGGGAAGAGGGTTTAGAGGTCTTAAGTTTCGTGAGACTGGAAGTTGGTGATGGAATTGAAAAAAAGACCGAAGATTTTGCGGCGGAAGTTGCGAAGACTATGAACGGTTAATATCTGATTATTGAAACAAAAGAGGCGCTTTTGGGCGCCTTTTTTGTTTGTTATTCTCAAGATACTTTCATTTCAAAGTTTAACTTATAAAATGTTGGGTGAGTACTAGTAGTAGGTTATGTAACGCCTATGCCGTTATTCGCATAATAGGTATTATGTTAAATTATTAATATTCAATTAATAAAGGGCATAACCAGAGCCCCGAACAGTACGAATAACGTCCTCTGCTCCAAATTGGGTCAAAACCTTACGTAAACGTCCAATATGAACGTCCACAGTACGCGTCTCTCCATCAAATTCGCGCCCCCAAACCTGATCCAGCAAAGTAACGCGCTTAAATACTTTTCCAGGCTGTTCGATTAAGGCTAACAGCAATGCATATTCCCGTCGTCCCAGTGTAATCTCACGGTCCGCGTACCATACGCGTTGCGTTTCCGTATCCATGCGTAAGTCGTCATGCTGAAGCTCCGCTCCCATAGTAGCTGGCCGTGTGCGTTTAAGTTGAAGTTTAATTCGTGCCAAAAGTTCTTGAATGCCATAGGGTTTTTGCAGGTAGTCATCAGCACCAGTCTCCAAACCACGCACCTTGTCCAATTCCTCAGAACGCGCCGAGAGCATGATTATTGGAATGGCCTGCGTGTCTTTACGCACTTTGAGCTGACGACAAATCTCAATCCCAGAAGTTCCTGGCAGCATCCAATCAAGCAAGATCAAATCTGGCAGCTGCTCTTCAATCAGTTGCAACGCCTTATCCCCATCTACAGCCTGCACAGTCTCATAGCCTGCCGAAGTGAGATTATAAGCCAGCACAGCCTGTTGTGCAGCTTCATCCTCAACAATTAAGATCTGTGCATTAATTCTCATTTACAGATCATCTGCCACGGCCAGATTGCCCTTGGGTCGTGCATCTTCAGGCAACTCACCACTCACCGAATAAATCACTTGTTCCGCAATATTGGTTACATGATCGCCCATGCGCTCCACATTTTTTGCAATGAAATGTAAGTGCATACAGGTCGAAATTTTGCGTGGATCCTCCATCATATGAGTCAAAATCTCACGAAATAATCCGTTATACATCTGATCGACCGTGTGATCGCGCAGACGAACGGCTAATGCCAAATCGGTATTGCGGGCCACATAGGCGTTTAAAACATCGCCTAGCATAGCCTCCACTTCCTTGATCATCCGCAACAAGCTGCCCTCTGAGCCATCAATCGTTGCACTTCCAATCAGTAAAGAAGTCCGCTTGGCCAAGTTCTTAGCGTAATCCCCTACCCGCTCTAAAGCGCCAGCTATTTTCATAACTGAGAGCACCGCCCGCAGGTCCGAGGCCATGGGTGCGCGTAAGGCAATCAACCGCGCACAGTCTTCATTGATCAACATCTCGAGCGCGTCAATTTTCTTGTCATCGCCACGCACCCGTTCGGCTAACTCAACATCGCGGTTTTTCAAAGCTCTGGCGCTATCTATCATCGCAGCTTCAACTAAGCCGCCCATCTTCATGATGTTTGATTGAATGCCTTCTAAATCTCGGTCAAATGCTGTTGAAATGTGCTGTTCTTGCATGGTTTTATCCGATCCGTCCGGTGATATAGCTTTCGGTGCGTTTGTCGCTTGGGTTGGTAAAAATGTGGCTTGTATAGCCATATTCGACCAATTCCCCAAGGTGGAAAAATGCAGTTCTGTCACTCACACGTGAGGCCTGCGCCATCGAGTGGGTTACAATAACAACGCAATATGAGCTGCGCAACTCGTCAATCAATTGTTCAATCTGCGCCGTAGCGATGGGATCGAGCGCAGAGCATGGCTCATCCATTAGCAGTACCTCCGGCTCGGTTGCCACAGCCCGTGCAATACACAGACGTTGCTGCTGGCCACCGGACAAACCTGTCCCAGGTTCTTGCAGCCGATCCTTTGCCTCATTCCATAGCGCCGCCCGACGCAGGGACTTTTCAACAATTTCATCTAGTTCTAATTTATTTCTCGCCATGCCATGAATTTTTGGACCATAGGCGACATTGTCATAAATAGACTTTGGAAATGGGTTTGGTTTTTGAAACACCATGCCCACTTTGGCGCGCAGCTGTACGGGATCAACTCTACGGTCATAGATGTCTTCCATATCAATCATGATATCACCCGTCACGCGACACACATCAATTGTATCATTCATCCGATTGATACAACGTAGAAAAGTTGACTTTCCACAGCCTGATGGGCCAATAAAAGAGGTCACCATTTTATCGGCGATCTCGACATCGACTGATTTGATCGCATGGGCGGCACCGTAGAACACATCTACGTTTTTAGCTGATATTTTAATTGGTAATTTAGTCATACGGCGTTAGGCCTTTTCGGAGTGTTGTTAAAACTACCAGCGCCGTTCATAGCGCCGACGTAAGAAAATTGCGAGTGCGTTCATGATAAGCAAAAACACCAGCAGAACGATGATGGCGCCCGATGCGCGCTCGACGAAAGAAGGATCAGCCCGTTGCGTCCAATTGAACACCTGAACTGGAAGCGCAGTTGAGGCCTCACCAAACAGGCCAGAGTCTGAGGTAAAGGCCGCCGGGTATTCACGCACGAAAGCCACCATGCCGATCAGCAATAGGGGTGCGGTTTCTCCCAAAGCTTGTCCAAGCCCGATGATGACGCCTGTGAGAATACCGGGTGCCGCCAATGGCAACACATGGTGAAGCACGGTTTGCATTCGTGATGCCCCTACCCCTAAGGCTGCATCTCGGATTGATGGTGGCACCGATTTCAATGCTGCACGAGCTGGAATGATGATCCGCGGCAAGGTCATCAGTGTGAGGACCAGACCACCGACCAAGGGCGAGGATTGATTGAATTGGGCCATATTGATAAAAATTGCCAGGCCCAAGATACCGTAAACAATGGAGGGCACAGCTGCGAGATTAGAGATATTCACTTCAATCACGTCTGTGAGGCGGTTTTTTGGGGCAAATTCTTCAAGATAGATTGACGCGGCTACACCAACAGGCAGGGCCACGAACAGCACCACAAGCATCATGTAAATTGATCCAAGTATGGCAACACCGAGGCCGGCAGCTTCAGGTCTTTGGTCCGAGGCATCCGGTGCAAGAATAAAGTTAAAGTTGAACCTCGTATACATCAAGCGCCGCTCTGCAAGGGCATCGGCAATATCCAATTGCCCAGGCTCGACGTTTTTGTCTAATTGCGCCGATGCACGATCAACTCTGCCTTTGAAATAGCCATCTATGCGGCCATTTGCCAAGAACTCCATTGTCACAGTGGATCCAATTAAGCTTGGATCTGCCAGAACCGCATTGCGCAGCGTCGCTGCACTTTCCTTAGAGAGAATTTCGCGCACCTCTTTGGCTTTGAGCCCTGTCTCAACACCCAAACGCTCCAATTGTGCGATTAACCCATCACCCAAAACCTTGAAATACCCGATGGTCGTTACTTTTTTCATAGCCACCAAGTCTCGCTGACCCTTCTTGTCCAGCTTGGCCTCGGGAAGCTCCAGCGTCACCTGCAGTTTTGTTTGCTGAAACGCAGTCATACCACTGGTGAAAATAGACACCAAAAGAATGACAAGCGCAACAATACCAACACTCACGGCTGTCAACCCATAGGCCCTAAATCTCAGTTCGGCATTGTTACGCTGTTGGGTTCGGGCATCTTTGACCAACAATGATCTATGTATTTTCGAATGATACAAATTCATTCGTATTGCTCCCTATATTTTCGAACAATGACGAGGGCGACGATATTCAGCCCCAAGGTTATAACGAACAATGACAGGCCCAAAGCAAAAGCCACCAAAGTTTCTGGGCTGGCAAAATCAGTATCGCCGGTGAGTTGTGACACGATTTTCACTGTCACTGTAGTCATGGCTTCAAACGGGTTGAGATCAAACCGCGCCGCAGCACCGGCACCCAAGACCACGATCATGGTTTCCCCAATCGCGCGTGATGCAGCTAATAGAACAGCGCCGACAATCCCGGGCAAGGCCGCAGGCACGACCACCTGACGAATGGTTTCGGATTTGGTGGCACCAAGGCCCAAAGATCCGTCCCTCATGGCCTGTGGAACTGCATTTATAATATCATCGGAAAGTGAGGAGACAAAGGGGATCAACATTACCCCCATTACAAGTCCAGCCGTCATGACAGAAGAGGATGAGCTGCCAAGCCCCAAGGGCTGAACGAAAAAGTCACGCAACATCGGTCCCACGGTGATCAAGGCAAATAGCCCGTAAACAATAGTTGGAATTCCTGCTAAAACCTCAATCGCAGGCTTGGCCACAGAGCGTAGGCTGGGGCTTGCGTATTCGGACAGGTAAATCGCCGCATAAAGCCCTACTGGCACAGCAATGATGAGAGAAATGAAACTGATATAAAGCGTGCCCCAAAGCAGCGGCAGAATGCTCAGCTGGCTTCCACCACGAAAATTTGGTGCCCAGACGGTGCCAAAGAAAAAGTCGCTCCAAGAATGTTGTCGAAAGAAAATGGCGCTTTCTGATAGCATGGAGATGACGATGCCAATGGTGGTTAAAATGGCTAAAGCAGAGGCCGCCATTAGTACTACCATAATCCAGCGTTCACTGATCGCGCGGGCGCGTTGACTGGGCTTGACGCGTAAATAGGACAGCGCAGCACCCACTGCTGCAGTGATAATTACAAGGCCTTGAAACAAACCATCAGAGATTAATGCATGACTTGGCCCCATGATCCGGACCACAAAGGCCCAACCCAATAATATCACTGTGGCAGGTAGAAAAGTTGTGAAAAATACCGTCTGGCCATAGGCTTGTGGCAAGGCTTGTAGCTGCCGCAAGTTCCCCTTTACCATAGCTATCGCTTTGCGACGTGCAGCAAAATAGCCGATCACCGCAATCAGTAAGATCATGCTAAAGGGAAATGATATTGAGACCATGGGAACGTCCTGCCAGATCAAATTAAAAAATACATAGAAGCAAGGGCATGTGCCCTCGCTTCCCTCTGCGCCTACTTAGTGATTTCGTCAGCTACAAGATCCTGAGTAGCCTCCAGCTCTGGATCTGACACCAAGCCATATTCAGCCAATGGGCCATCAGGACCAGAAATGTCATCAGAGACGAAAAATTCAGCAAATTCTTTGAGTCCGGGGATCACGTCGAGATGTGCTGCTTTGATATAGAAATATAGGGGTCGAGAGACGGGGTATTCACCCGCTGAGATGCTTTCAACATTTGGCACAACACCCGACATGGTAGCCACTTGCAGCTTGTTGGTGTTGTTTTCATAGAAGGCCAAACCAAACACACCGATCCCGTCTGGATTGGCTTCAATGCGCGCTAAAGTCTCAGTATAATCCCCATCAATGTCGACAGAGATGCCATCGGTGCGCAGAGCTATACAATCGTTCTCGGCCTGATTCATATCACCACCATTTGCCGCAACTATCGCCTCCAGCGCGCCAGTAGCTATACACCCCTGCAAAATCACTTGCTCTTCAAAGACTTCGCGGGTTCCATGTTTGGTGCCTGGCACAAAAGTTTGTAAAGGCTGTGCGGGCATCGCTGCATTGACCTCTGCCCAGGTCATGTTGGGATTGGAAATCATCGCACCATCCACCAAGATGGTATCTGACAGTGCCAAAAACCAATCCGACGGGGTGAAGGAAAAGGCGTTACCTTCAATATTAGACGCAAAAACAATACCATCATATCCAATGCGCACTTCGATAATCTCGGTAACGCCCGCCGCAGTACAGGCTGCAATTTCACGCTCTTTCATCGGGCGGGAAGCATTAGCAATATCGATGGTATTATCGCCCAATCCTTCACAAAACCGTTTTAGGCCAGAGGATGATCCACCAGATTCAACAACTGGGGTTGGGAAGTCGAAGTTTTCTCCAAAGGCTTCTGCCACAATGGCAGCATAGGGCAATACCGTAGATGATCCTGCAATTTGCACGTTGTCGCGGGCACAAGAGGCGCCTGCGACTGCACAGAGAGCAAAGGTTGAAAGAGTTGTTTTCGCGAATGCCATAAACGTCGTCTCCTATGAGGTTTCACCCCCAAGTGAGGGCGAGATCACATCTGATCTGAAGTGTGTTTAAGCGATTCTTGTAACAGTTTTGTGACAAAGCTCATAAAGGCAGAACCACCGCAAATGTCGTGCCCGAGCCTTCAACACTGGAGACATCTAACCGACCGTGATGGCGCTGTAGAATGTGTTTTACTATCGCCAAGCCAAGACCTGTGCCACCGGCATTGAGACTGCGGTGCTCATCTACTCGGAAAAACCGCTCAGTCAACCGAGGCACCAAATGCGCAGGGATTCCTGGGCCTTTATCCGATACGCAAATCCGCAGGGCTGGAATGTGAAGTTCCAAATCAAACTCGACGATTTCCACATCGATCCAGACACGAGGTCTCTGAGATCCTGCGCCGTATACCATTGCATTTTCCAGAAGGTTTACGAAGACTTGTACAAGTTGCGTGTGGTCACCGAGCACAGGTGGCTGGGCCACGCCTGCGTTTGAGGTGAGCTGTACACCCGCAACCTGCATGGCTTGCTCGACGTGACCACAGGCCTGCTTAATGACAGCGGTTATACAGATTTCCGTTTGGGGCCTTTGACGTTGTACATCCTCAACCTGACTGAGGGCCAATAGGTCCTTAATTAAGATCTGCATCCGATCCGCTTCAGTTGCCATAATACCCAGAAATGTTTCATGTGCCAAAGGATCAGCTTTTGCCGGCCCTTGTAGGGTCTCCAGCACCCCAATCATGACTGTCAACGGGCTGCGCAACTCATGGCTGACATTGGCCACAAAGTCACGCCGCTGCTGATTTAATAGCTCTGCGGCCTGAATGTTTTCAAAACAGACCATTACTCCAGCTATGGGGTCCACTGGGCTAATATGCACCTTAAAAACGGTTTCGCCCTCAATTTTCCTCTGCACACACCGCGTTTTTTGCTCAATTTGAGCGTTGAGGCTCACATCAACAGCTTGAAGCACGTTTGGGTGTCTCATTATATTAACTAACAGAGTCTTGGATCCCGCCAACTCAAACATGGATTGGGCCGCAGAATTGAATTTGCCAATCCGCAAGTCTGGTCCCACAAGCAAAGACGGCCAAGGCAGGGCATTCAGGATATGATTGAATTCAGTCATAAATCAAAGCCCTAGCTGAGAACTTTCAAGCTCCTGGCAAAGTGGCGCATATTGGCTTGATAGCCCTGCGCAGATTGAAGCAGGCCCATAACCTCTGTGTCACTCAGCACCCTCGCCACCTTACCTGGTGCACCGACGACCAAGGAGTTGTCAGGGATGACCTTGCCTTCGGTCACCAAAGCCCCCGCACCTATCAAACAATTACTGCCAATTTTGGCCCCATTCAAAACTACAGCACCCATGCCTATTAGGCTTTGATCCCCAATCGTGCAGCCATGCAGCATTGCTTTGTGGCCAATCGTACAATTTATACCAATAGTCAGTGGAAAACCAATATCTGTATGCAAAACAGAGTTTTCTTGTACATTGGAGCCTGCGCCCACCTCAATAAGCTCATTGTCGCCCCGCAAAGTTGCTCCAAACCAGACTGATGTGCCAGCCAGTAACTTAACTCTGCCAATTAAATTCGCATCTGGAGCAACCCAAAATTCACCAATCGGTGGCAGATCTGGCGAAATGCCGTCTAATTCATAAATCATTGTGTTTTTCAAACTCAGTTTGAAGCGTTCTGACATGATCCAATAAGCCTGGTTGTTGACTTCTTCTGAGACGTTCCGCTGCCACAATAGATTTTAATTTAGCTTCGGTTTTATCTAAGTCATCATTTATGACCACATAATCATAGCCGGCCCAATGGCTAATTTCATCCCAACTTTTCTTCATCCTTTTTTTCACTATATCGTGGGTATCTTGTCCACGCTTTTCGAGCCTATTTTTTAATTCACTGATAGATGGTGGTAAGATGAAAATAGATAGGACATGTTCTTGTAGGGCTGAATTTGATATCTGTTGGGCTCCTTGCCAGTCGATATCAAACAAGACATCTTCGCCGTGATTTATGGCGTTCTCTACTGGTTTTTTTGGCGACCCATATGAACAGTCAAAAACTTGTGCATGTTCTAGCATTTCGCCGTCAGCGACTTGTTTGGAAAACTCTTCTTCGCTAACAAAAAAATAATCTCTACCGTTTTCCTCACCAGATCGCATACTTCTGGTTGTTGAAGAAACTGAAAAAGATAGCGAGGGATCCCATTTCATTAAGCGGCGAGAAAGTGTAGATTTTCCGGCTCCGGAAGGCGATGAAAGAATGATGAGTAAACCGCGCCTTTTATTATTCAACATTTTGCACCTGCTCCCGTATTTGATCGATGATCACTTTCATTTCAATACCAAGGGAGGTCAACTCCTTCGAACTAGACTTTGCGCATAATGTATTTGCTTCTCTGTTAAACTCTTGCATCAGAAAATCAAACTTTCGACCAACAGGCTCGATTGAGTTTAACAGATCGTGTGCTGCATTTATATGTGCTGTAATGCGGTCTAACTCTTCTGCAACATCACTTTTAACTGCTAAAATAGCCATTTCTTGGGCTAGTCGATCAGGATCGATCAGTTGATCAAGTCGCTGTAATGCCGCCTGAAACGACGCCTCAAAATCTACTGATCTTGAAGCAAGTGTAGAGTTGCACGAGGTCACAAGACGCTCCATTGCCAAAATTCCATTTAGTATGACCTTATGTAAAGCTATACCTTCTGAACTTCTAGACGCCCGAAAGTCCTCAATTAACTCTGCTAAATGTGTAACTATAGCTTTAGTTAAAGCTTCTTTAGTTTCCTCAGTAGACTCAAAATCAGTGAAACCATTTTGAGAAGCAATATCCGCCAAGCTGATTGGTGAAACCGAAAGACCATTTTTTGCGGCTTGTTCTGAAACAATAGAAGCGTTTTCTAGAATATTACTTAACTTTTTCATATCGATTGTTCGGCCAGATAATGCTTCGGAAACAGAAATTTTTAATGAAAATTGTAAAGAACCTCGTGTTACGGAGTTAGAAATAGATTTACGGATTAATTGGTCCAAACCTATCAGCCAGTCCGGAACACGCGTACGTATATCGAGGCTTTTGTTATTGACCCCGCGTAACTCAATTGACCAATCATAAGGTCCTGTAGAGCCACTGAGGGCAGCCATCCCTGTCATAGAGCTCAGCATGATATGCCTCATTTTGAATTTAATTTAATTTAAAAAACAAAGCCTTGTTGGGCTTTACTAATTCTTAAAACCTTTTCATATCTAGTGTTAGATCGCCACTTTTGCTGATTTCATGCCCCGAGTCTGCCCCAGCTCTTCGGCCACTAAGAAGGCTAATTCAAGTGATTGCGACGCATTTAAACGTGGATCGCAGGCTGTATGATATCGGTCTGAAAGATTTTCATCGGTTACGGCACGAACACCGCCTGTGCACTCTGTTACATCTTGGCCCGTCATCTCAAAGTGAACTCCCCCGGGGATAGTGTTTTCTGCGCGATGAATAGCGAAAAACTCCTGAACCTCTCGCAAAACACTTTCAAATGGCCTCGTTTTATATCCTGAAGATGCCTTGATAGTGTTTCCATGCATTGCGTCGCATGTCCAAACTACATTGGCCCCCTCTTCTTTCACCGCCTTAATAAGACGTGGCAGGTGATCCTCAACTGAGCCTGCTCCAAAACGTGCTATCAAAGTCAAACGACCTGCTTCATTTTCTGGGTTCAGTTTTTTCATCAGTGTTTTTAAATCGTCTGCTGTCGTAGTTGGACCGCACTTCAAACCAATTGGATTTTGTACACCACGGCAAAATTCTACATGCGCTCCGTCTGGCTGCCTTGTGCGGTCACCAATCCAAATAAAGTGTCCAGAACCTGCTACATGTTTACCTGATGTGCTATCTACACGACATAATGCTTCTTCGTATTCTAATAAAAGTGCTTCATGCGACGTGTAGAAGTCTACTGTGCCTAATTCGACGCTGTTTTCCGCATTCAAACCAGCAGCCTGCATGAAATCTAAAGCGTCGGAGATACTATTTGCCATCTCACGATAGGCTGAAGCCTTCTCAGACTCGGTAAATCCTAACGTCCATGAATGCACCTGGTGCATATCTGCGAAACCACCTTTAGAGAACGCACGCAGCAGATTAAGCGTTGCTGAGGCTTGTGTGTAAGCCTGCAACATTTTTTTTGGATTTGGCTGTCGGGCTTTGACGCTAAATTCTAGCTCGTTGATTATATCGCCCCGATAGCTTGGTAATTCTAGCCCGCCTTGTATTTCAGTTGGCGCTGATCTTGGTTTGGCGAATTGACCGGCCATTCGTCCTACTTTAACGACTGGAACCTTTGCGCCATAGGTTAAAACCATTGCCATTTGTAACATTACTTTAAAAGTATCTCTAATGTTATCTGCTGAAAACTCTTGAAAACTCTCTGCGCAGTCTCCCCCTTGGAGCAGGAAGGCCTCGCCGCGGCTAACTGCTGCCAGTTTTTGGCGTAGTGAACGTGCCTCTCCCGCAAATACTAACGGTGGATATTGACCCAGCTGTTTTTCAGTGGCTTTCAGCAGTTCACTATTGGTATATTCAGGCATTTGTATTCGTGGTTTTGCCCGCCAATCCGATTTTTGCCAGCTGGTCATTTTATTTAGCTCCGTTTATCGTAGATTTGAACTTAAAGATAACGTGATTTTTATTGATAAACCACCGTAAAATATGTCTGATCAATTTAATCCCTTGACGGGCTCAATCTTCGGCGCCAAATGGGAATTATAGAATGCCGAATTGGGGCGCATTAAAAGGTAATCCCTATGGATGTTTCTGATCAACTTGTTGACGTTCAGGATCCACTCGCAAAACCACGCCGTTTTGTATTTGTTTTGCTGGAAAGCTTTACCATGCTCTGTTTCTCTGCGGCTGTAGAGTCTTTAAGAATTGCAAACAGAATGTCTGGCCGAGAACTTTACTCTTGGACGCTGATGTCAGAAACGGGTGAACCAGTTATTTGCTCTGGTGGTATTGAATATCATGTAAATAGCGAACTAATTGAGGTATTGCGTGATGACACAGTAATGATCTGTGGTGGAATAAATATTCAAAATGTTACTACAAAAAAATTATTAAATTGGCTTCGACGAGAAGCTCGAAAAGGCCCTTTAATAGCTGGACTTTGTACGGCAGGTTTTTCTTTAGCTAAAGCGGGACTTCTTAACGGAAAGAAGGCCACGATACACT
>Ga0115560_1001655_pt1 | contig 15517 bp, 9 predicted proteins | sample COGITO_mtgs_1105_5_FD_87278 | JGI IMG/M metagenome (GOLD analysis project Ga0115560, IMG submission 87278) | Pelagic marine microbial communities from North Sea - COGITO_mtgs_110509 | ecosystem: Environmental > Aquatic > Marine > Epipelagic | place: Germany:Helgoland, sampling site Kabeltonne... | reverse complement strand
TTTTGTAAATCACCAATTAAACCGTTTACGTAAACGTTCTTATTTTGATATTATTATTGAATCTGCAGAACCACGTGAACCACATCATTTTGCCACTTTATTTGGATATGGCGCAAGTGCCGTAAATCCATACATGGTAAATGAAATTATTAGAATTCAAGTTAAAGAAGGTTTCATTACTGACATGGATGAGCAAAAAGCTGTTGACAATTTTAATACAGCAATTGGAAAAGGGATTTTGAAAGTAATGAACAAAATAGGTATCTCAACACTGCATTCCTATAGAGGTTCTCAAATTTTTGAGATTGTTGGATTTAACTCCCAATTTGTAGAAAAATATTTTCCATACACAGCTTCAAGGATAGAGGGTATTGGCTTGTATGAAATTGAAAAAGAAATAGACCAGCGCTACAAACAAGCATATCCAGATAATAAAATTAATAAAAATTTGAGCTTAAATATTGGTGGCGATTATCGATGGAGAAGAAATGGCGAACGACATTTATTTAATCCAACTACCGTATCTAAATTGCAGCAAGCTGTTAGGTTGAGTGACCAAGATAGTTACGATGTTTATGCAAATGCTATTAATGAGCAAGCAGAAAGCTTAATGACTATTCGTGGCTTATTTGAATTCGATAATCTAGATCCTATTCCTCTAGAAGAAGTAGAAGATTGGACAGAAATTGTAAAACGATTTAAAACAGGCGCCATGTCTTATGGCTCTATTTCGCGTGAAGCTCACGAAAACTTAGCCATTGCTATGAATAGAATTGGAGGTAAATCTAATTCTGGTGAAGGCGGTGAAGACAGAAAACGTTTTCAAAAAGATATAAACGGAGATAGCAGAAACTCTGCAATAAAACAAGTAGCCTCTGGTAGATTTGGGGTCACTTCTCATTATTTAACAAATGCGAAAGAGATTCAAATAAAAATGGCACAAGGTGCCAAGCCTGGTGAAGGAGGCCAACTTCCTGGCTATAAAGTTTTACCTTGGATTGCAGACGCAAGAAATTCAACTCCGTTTGTAGGACTGATTTCTCCTCCTCCGCATCACGATATTTATTCGATTGAAGATTTGGCACAATTAATTTTTGACTTAAAAAATGCAAATCGTGAAGCAAGAATTAATGTAAAATTAGTTTCTGAGGTTGGTGTTGGAACTATTGCTGCTGGCGTAGCAAAAGCCAAAGCAGATGTTGTTTTAATATCTGGTTATGATGGTGGTACTGGAGCTTCTCCTTTAACCTCTTTAAAACATGCAGGGTTGCCTTGGGAACTTGGCTTAGCAGAAGCACAGCAGACATTGGTAATGAATAGTTTACGAAGTAGAATTGTTGTAGAGTGTGACGGCCAATTAAAAACAGGAAGAGATGTTGCTATTGCGGCTTTATTAGGCGCAGAAGAATTTGGTTTTGCAACCGCTCCTCTAGTTGCATCAGGTTGTATTATGATGCGTAAATGTCACTTAAATACATGTCCGGTTGGTATTGCTACTCAAGATAAAGAATTGCGTAAAAACTTTAAGGGAACTCCTGAGCACGTAATTAACTTTTTCTTTTATGTAGCTGAAGAATTAAGAAAAATAATGGCTCAATTAGGTTTTAGAACCTTAGCTGAGATGGTTGGTCAAACTCATAAAATAAATTCAAATAAAGCAATTAAGCATTACAAAGCGAAAGGATTAGATTTATCTAGCATCTTGCATAGACCTACAGCCTATAAAAGTATGATCGTTAAAAATACTGAAGAGCAAGATCATAATTTAGAAAATGTTTTAGATTTTACTATTTTAAAAGACTCTCATAGAGCTTTATATAGAAAAGAAAAAATGAACCTTGCATATCCAATTAAAAATACAAATCGTACAGTTGGAGCAATCATAAGCAATGAAATTTCAAAAATTTACGGGCATTTAGGGTTGCCAGAAGACACCTTAAATATAAACTTTACAGGTTCTGCCGGACAAAGTTTTGGAGCTTTTGGAGCTTTTGGATTAACGTTTACCCTTGAGGGTAATACCAATGATTATTTAGGAAAAGGATTATCGGGTGCGAAACTAATTATAAAGAAACCAGCCAAAGCAGACTTTTTAGCAGAAAACAATATCATAGTTGGGAATGTTTGTTTGTTTGGAGCTGTAAATGGACAAGCCTATATTAACGGAATTGCAGGGGAACGGTTTGCCGTTCGTAATTCGGGATCAACCGCAGTTGTAGAAGGAGTTGGAGACCACTGTTGTGAATACATGACAGGCGGTAAAGTAGTTGTTCTGGGAAAAACAGGAAGAAATTTTGCCGCAGGTATGAGTGGTGGAATTGCTTATGTATACGATCCAGAAAACAAATTTTCTAATGGTCTCTGTAATACAGAAACTATAGAGTTTGAAAATATTTCTGAAGAAGATGCTGCCGAATTAAAAGCAATAATAGAAAAACATGTTTTATACACTGAAAGCAAAAAAGGTGCTACATTATTAGCTGATTGGAATACAAGCTTAGACAACTTTGTGAAAGTGATGCCAACTGAATATAAGCGCGCTTTAGAACGTTTAGCAACAGAAGAACCAATGTTTGAAGAATTAACAATAGCATAATGTAATGGGAAAAGTAACAGGATTTAAAGAATTTGAAAGACAAGATGAAACCTACACTTCTGTAAAAGATCGTGTAAAAGATTATAAAGAATTTACAGTACCTCTTTCAAATAATGAAATTACCAAACAAGGCTCAAGGTGCATGGATTGTGGTATTCCTTTTTGCCACAGTGGTTGTCCGTTAGGAAACCTTATTCCTGATTTTAATCATATGGTTCATCAAGGTGAATGGCAAAAGGCTTCATGGATACTTCATTCTACTAATAATTTTCCCGAATTTACAGGGCGTTTATGTCCTGCTCCTTGTGAACAAGCATGTGTTTTAGGGATTATTGAGGACCCTGTATCTATAGAAAACATTGAAAAAAATATTGTAGAACGTGCATTTAAAGAAGGTTGGATAAAACCTCAACCACCAAAAATAAGAACAAATAAAACGATTGCTGTTATTGGTTCAGGACCAGCAGGGTTGGCTGCAGCACAGCAATTAAATAGGGCTGGTCATACCGTTACTGTTTTTGAAAGAGATGATGAGGTTGGTGGATTATTACGTTACGGTATTCCTAATTTCAAGATGGAAAAGGGAATTATTGATAGACGAATCGCAATTTTAAAAGCAGAGGGTATTATCTTTAAGACAAACATTAATGTTGGTGTGAATTATGCTGTTGAGGATTTAAAAATATTTGACAGTCTTGTTTTATGTGGAGGATCTACTAAGACAAGGAGTTTGTCAACTCCGGGTATAGATGCTGATGGTGTTGTTCAGGCAATGGATTTTTTAACTCAACAAACTAAAGTATTGTTTGGTAAGGAAGTGAAAAATCAAATAATGGCTACAGATAAAGATGTAATCGTAATTGGTGGTGGTGATACAGGTTCAGATTGTATTGGTACTTCAAATAGACACGGAGCAAAATCTGTTGTAAATTTTGAAATTATGCCAAAACCTCCTGGCCATCGATCAGCTTCTACTCCATGGCCTTTTTGGCCATTAAAATTAAAGACTTCTTCTTCTCACAAAGAAGGGGTAGAACGTAATTGGTTAATTAATACTAAAGAATTTATAAAGGATAAGGAAGGGAAACTAATTGCTTTAAAAACTATAAATGTTCAATGGGAAGTGATTCCTGGTAAAAGATCAGAATTGATAGAAATAGCAGGTACTGAAAAAACATGGCCTTGTGACTTAGCGCTATTAGCTTTAGGTTTTACTGGTCCAGAGAGTACTTTAGCAGACCAATTAGGTATAGATAAAGATGGGCGCTCAAATTATAAAGCCATATATGGAAAATATCAAACCAATATCCCAAATATTTTTACTGCGGGTGATATGCGTCGAGGGCAATCTTTAATTGTATGGGCAATATCTGAAGGAAGAGAAGCGGCTAGACAAGTTGATATTTATTTAATGGGTAAATCTGAATTGCCTTCTAAGGATATTTCAGGTGATTTAATTGCTATGTAATATTTAAAATAAAAATCATTAAATTTGTATTTGTAATGAAAACAATACAAATACATATTATTTCTGTCATTATTGGGAACAATGCGTAACCATAGGGAATGATATTTATAGATGATAAAAATCAAAGGTCTTCCCGAAACGGAAGGCTTTTTTTATAGAAAAATTTGGGTGTTTGAACATCACAAATAAAAGTGGTTAAATAGCTGTATTTTAGTATTTTAAATAATATATAAAAGCTGTGAGTTTAAGCTGCTTTCACAATAGTGAGAAACGATAAAAAGAGCAATAAACTACTTTAGAACTTCAAAATAGAATACCTATTTCAAAATAGAATGAAAGAAATTAATAAACATAGTAGAAGGTTAACACAAGATGAGTCTCAGCCAGCTTCACAAGCGATGTTGTATGCAGTAGGTCTTACAGATGAAGACATGCAAAAAGCTCAAGTAGGTATTGTAAGTACTGGGTATGACGGTAATCCATGTAATATGCATTTAAACCGGTTGAAAGATGAGGTAAAAATTGAATGTAAAATTGCTGATTTGGTTGGGCTAGGTTTTAATACCATAGGAGTTTCAGACGGTATTTCTATGGGAACATCTGGGATGAACTATTCACTTGTTTCTAGAGATATTATTGCAGATTCTATTGAAACGGTCATGAATGCACAAAGTTATGATGCATTAATAGCTATTGTAGGTTGTGACAAAAATATGCCAGGAGCAGTCATGTCTATGTTGCGTCTTAACCGCCCTTCAATTATGATGTATGGAGGAACTATAGCTTCAGGAAATTATAAAGGAAGAAAATTAAATATTGTATCTGCCTTTGAGGCTCTAGGTCAAAAAGTTGCTGGAGAAATTGAAGAAGATGAATACAGAGAAATCATTAAAAGATCTATACCTGGAGCAGGAGCATGTGGTGGAATGTATACCGCAAACACAATGGCTTCAGCTATTGAATGCATGGGTTTTTCATTGCCATATAATTCGTCTATCCCTGCAGAAAACCCAAATAAACTTTCAGAATCAGAAAGACATGCAGTAGCCATTAAAAACCTATTAGAACAAGATCTAAAACCCTTAGATATTATTTCTAAAAAATCTATAGAAAATGCGATTGCTTTGGTAAATGCACTAGGAGGATCTACCAATGCAGTACTTCACTTTTTAGCGATTGCACATGCTGCTGATATTGATTTTACCCTAGAGGACTTTCAAAGAGTTTCAGATAAAACACCGTTAATTGCTGATTTGAAACCTTCTGGAAAATATTTAATGGAAGATGTTCATGGAATAGGAGGAACACCTGCAATCATGAAATATTTGTTAGATGGTGGATATTTACATGGAGATTGTATGACAGTAACAGGAAAAACATTAGCCGAAAATTTAGCAGATGTTGTCTCAATAGAATTTGAAGATCAGGATGTAATTTTTCCAACAGACAAGGCTTTAAAAACATCAGGAAATATACAGATACTCTACGGAAACCTAGCAAGTGAAGGTGCTGTTGCAAAAATTTCTGGAAAAGAAGGTTTGTTATTTGAAGGTAAAGCGGTGGTTTATGACGGTGAGCAAGCTGCTAATACAGGAATTTCAAATGGTGAGGTTCATAGAGGAGATGTTGTAGTGATACGATATGTAGGGCCTAAAGGTGGGCCAGGCATGCCAGAAATGTTAAAACCAACTTCTTTAATTATGGGGGCAGGTTTAGGAAAATCAGTAGCTTTAATTACTGATGGACGTTTCTCTGGAGGAACTCACGGTTTTGTGGTTGGTCATATTACCCCAGAAGCGCAATCAGGTGGTACTATTGGATTGTTAAAAACAGGAGATATCATTAGAATTAGTGCAGAAGATAATACCATTAATGTATTAATTTCTGAAGAAGAATTGGCTCAAAGAAAATTAGTATGGGTAGCTAAAAAACCAACACATACAAAAGGAGTTTTATACAAGTATGCAAAAACAGTTTCGTCTGCATCTAAAGGATGTGTAACAGATGAATTTTAGCAACTTAGTTGCTATTTATCTCATTGATTCTTATTTAGTTCTAGTGTAAGAATTATAGAGATACTAAATAAAAAATAAAAAAATCTTAATAAGGTTTATAATGAACATACAAAAGAAAAAATATCAGAAGGAAACATTTCAGTTACCGAAAGAATTTCTGGAAGCGAAGCGGTTATTAGATGCTTGCTAGCCGAAGGAGTTAAGACCTTATATGGGTACCCTGGAGGTGCTATTATGCCAGTTTATGATGAATTATATAAATACCAAGATCAAATTCATCATGTTTTAACAAGACATGAGCAAGGAGCTACACATGCTGCACAAGGATATGCTAGAATTTCAGGAAAAGTAGGGGTTGCTATTGCAACTTCGGGCCCAGGAGCTACAAATTTTGTGACTGGAATTGCAGATGCTCAAATAGATTCTACTCCAATGGTTTGTATTACCGGACAGGTTGGATCTCACTTATTAGGAAGTGATGCATTTCAAGAAACCGATATTGTAGGGATTTCTACTCCAGTAACTAAATGGAATCATCAGATTACCAAAGCATCAGAAATTCCAGAAGTTTTTGCCAAAGCATTTTATATTGCAAAAAGTGGAAGACCAGGTCCTGTTTTAATAGATATCACAAAAGATGCTCAGTTTGAGGAGTTTGACTTTAACTATCAAAAATGTAAAGGAGTTAGAAGCTATAAACCTTTTCCAGCAATAGATTCAGAGAAAGTACAGGAAGCGGCAACACTCATAAATAAAGCCAAGAAGCCAATGATTATTTGGGGGCAAGGAGTTATTCTTGGAAAAGCAGAGTCTGAGTTAAAGGCCGTTATAGAAAAAACAGGGATTCCATCTGCTTGGACAATATTAGGTGCTTCTGCAATTCCCACATCACACCCATTAAATGTTGGGATGTTAGGAATGCATGGTAATTATGCTCCTAACAAACTCACCAATGAATGTGATGTTTTAATTGCTATTGGAATGCGCTTTGATGACCGTGTTACAGGAAATTTAGAGACCTATGCAAAACAAGCAAAAGTAATTCACTTTGAAATAGATGCTGCAGAAATAGATAAGAATGTAAAGACCGAAGTTGCTGTATTAGGAAATGCAAAAGAAAGTTTGAGTCAGCTACTATCGTTATTAAACCCAACAGAACACACAGCTTGGCATCAAGAGTTTAAAGATTTGTATGCTATAGAATATGAAAAAGTAATTAGACACGATTTACACCCAACCAAAGAAGGATTAACCATGGGTGAAGTATTAAAAGAAATAAACATTCAAAGCAACGGAGATGCAGCTATTGTTTCTGATGTTGGGCAGCATCAAATGATCGCTTGTCGTTATGCAGAATTTAATCAGACAAAAAGTAATATTACTTCCGGTGGTTTAGGAACTATGGGTTTTGGTTTACCAGCAGCTATTGGAGCAAAAATGGCAGCACCAGAGAGGCAAGTTGTTTCAATTTCTGGAGATGGTGGCTATCAAATGACCATTCAAGAATTAGGGACTATTTTTCAACAAAAAGTAGCTGTGAAAGTGGTGGTTTTAAACAATGACTTTTTAGGAATGGTTCGTCAATGGCAACAGATGTTTTTTGAAAAACGTTACGCATCTACTGAAATGATTAATCCTGATTTTGTAGCCATCGCAAAAGCATATTATTTAAAAGCAAGAAAGGTTACCAAAAGAGAAGAGTTAAAGGAGGCAGTTGCAGAGATGATGGCAAGTGAAGAGGCTTATTTTTTAGAGGTTTGTGTAGAGAAAGAAGGAAATGTGTTTCCTATGATACCAACAGGAGCTTCAGTTTCAGATATAAGATTAGAATAATATGGAAGATCAAAAACAATTATTTACAGTGTCTATTTATACCGAAAATAATATTGGTTTATTGAACCGGATATCGGCAATTTTTCAAAGAAGACATATTAATATAGAAAGTATTAATACCTCTGTTTCAGAAATAGAGGAAGTATCTAAATTTACAATAGTTGTAAACCTAAGTGAAGAAAAAGTAAAGAAAATACTTGGTCAAATAGAAAAACAAGTAGAAGTAATAAAGGCATATTATCATACAGATGACGAAACCATTTATCAAGAATCATGTATGTTTAAATTACAATCAGATTTATTGTTTGAAGAAAGGCAAATTCAAAATATTATTAAAGAAAGTAATGCTAGAATAGTTACTGTTAATAAAGAATTTTTTGTGATCGAAAAATCTGGCAGAAAAGAAGAAGTAGAATTATTATACAGAGAACTAAAACCTTTCGGAATTTTACAATTTACACGTTCTGGAAGAATATCTGTATCAAAAAAACCAATGAAAATATCTCAAATGTTAAAAGCATTTAATTACTAAAATAAAAGAAAACATGGCAAACTATTTTAATACGCTATCATTAAGAAATCAATTAGAACAATTAGGAAAATGTAGATTTATGGAAGCTTCAGAATTTGAAGATGGAGTAACTGCATTATTAGGAAAGAAAATTGTAATTGTTGGTTGTGGAGCCCAAGGTCTAAACCAAGGCTTAAACATGAGAGATTCCGGATTGGATATTTCATATACATTGCGTGAAGTAGCAATTAAAGAGCAAAGAGATTCTTTTAAAAATGCATCTGGCAATGGTTTTACTGTTGGTACTTATGATGAATTAATTCCAACGGCAGACTTGGTTTTAAACTTAACACCAGACAAACAGCATACAAATGTGGTGAAATCTGTAATGCCTTTAATGAAAAAAGGAGCAACCTTGTCATATTCTCACGGATTTAATATCGTAGAAGAGGGTACTAAAATTAGAGAAGATATTACTGTAATTATGGTGGCTCCAAAATGCCCAGGAACAGAAGTAAGAGAAGAATATAAACGTGGGTTTGGTGTGCCAACATTAATTGCTGTTCATCCAGAGAATGATCCAGAAAATAAAGGCTGGTCTCAAGCAAAAGCTTATGCAGCTGCAACTGGTGGTGATAAAGCAGGTGTTTTAGAATCTTCTTTTGTAGCAGAGGTAAAATCTGATTTAATGGGAGAACAAACCATTTTATGTGGTGTTTTACAAACAGGTTCTATTCTTTCATTTAACAAAATGGTTGAAAAAGGTATAGACGCTTCCTATGCAGCAAAATTAATTCAATATGGATGGGAAACTATCACTGAAGCGTTAAAGCATGGAGGAATAACCAATATGATGGATAGATTGTCTAATCCTGCTAAAATTAAAGCATATGAGTTATCAGAAGAATTAAAAGAAATTATGAAGCCCTTGTTTGAAAAACATATGGATGATATTATTTCTGGTCATTTTTCTCAAACTATGATGGAAGATTGGGCAAATGATGATGTAAACTTACTTAGTTGGAGAGCAGCAACAGGTGAAACTTTATTTGAAAAGACCAGCTTAACTCAAAAAAGTATTTCAGAGCAAGAATACTTTGATCATGGAGTGTTGATGGTTGCTTTTGTGAAAGCAGGAGTAGAATTGGCTTTTGAAACGATGGTAAGTGCCGGAATTATTGAAGATTCTGCCTATTATGAATCTTTACATGAGTTGCCCCTAATAGCAAATACTATTGCAAGAAAAAAATTATTTGAGATGAATCGTGTTATTTCTGATACTGCAGAATATGGTTGTTATTTATTTGATCACGCATGCAATCCATTACTTGTAGATTTTATGAAATCTGTAGATATTAACATTATCGGTAAATCGTTTTCAAACATTAATGATGTAGATAATGGAGATTTAATAAAGGTAAATGACGCAATTAGAAATCATCCTATAGAATCTGTAGGGAAAAGGTTACGTAGTGCAATGACAGCAATGAAAGTTATTAAAACCGACGTAGAACAAGCAACAGTTTTATCCTAAAACCTTCATGAAAACTGAAGTAACATATAGACCAACAATTGAAGCCATAGAAAAAGCTGCCTTAAATTTAAAAGAAGTTGCTTTAAAGACACCATTGGTTAAGAATGATAAATATTCTCAAAAGTACCAGAGCACTATTTTGTTTAAACGAGAAGATTTACAACAAGTTAGATCCTATAAAATAAGAGGAGCTTATAATAAGATTTCATCATTAACAGAAAAACAACGTGCCAAAGGTATTATTTGTGCAAGTGCAGGAAATCATGCACAAGGAGTGGCGTTATCTTGTAAATTACTTAAAATTTATGGGGTAATTTATATGCCTTCTCCTACACCTAAACAAAAGATAAATCAAGTAAAAATGTTTGGTGAACAGTACATAGACGTTGTTCTAATTGGAGATTCATTTGATGATGCAAAATATGCAGCAACCATAGAAAGTGAACGATTGCAAAAGACTTTCATACATCCATTTGATGATGAAAAGATAATAGAAGGTCAGGCTACAGTTGGTTTAGAAATACTAGAACAATCTAAAGAACCCATAGATTATATTTTTGTTCCTGTTGGAGGCGGAGGCTTGTCCTCTGGTCTCTCTTCATATTTTAAGCAGTTGTCACCAAATACTAAGGTCATAGGAGTAGAGCCGGAAGGAGCTCCATCTATGTCTACTTCTTTACAAGCAGGAAAAAATATAGTTTTGGATACTATCGATAATTTTGTTGATGGTGCTGCGGTTAAATGCGTTGGAAATCTTAATTTTTTATTGTGTAAAGAAAATTTACATGATATGATAACAATCCCTGAAGGAAAAGTATGTCAAATTATTTTAGATTTATACAATAAGGAAGCTACTGTTGTTGAACCGGCAGGAGCTTTGAGTATTGCAGCATTAGATGTTTATAAAGAAGAGCTTGTTGGTAAAAATGTGGTGTGTATAATTAGTGGTAGTAATAATGATATCACTAGAACTGCAGAAATTAAAGAACGAGCATTACTTTTTGAAAATATTAAACATTATTTTATCATTAGGTTTCCTCAAAGAGCAGGAGCATTAAGAGAATTTGTTGCTGATATTTTAGGGCCAGATGATGATATCACTCATTTTGAATACACAAAGAAAACAAATAGATATAAGGGAGCAGCTGTTGTTGGTTTAGAATTAAAAAAAGCTGAAGATTTAGAACCCCTTATAGCAAGAATGAAACGTCATAATTTTTATGGTGATTATTTAAATGATAAACCTGATTTATTTCAATTTTTGGTGTAGAGAAGTGTAAATTAGCTACTTTAAATTTAGTAAGAATGTCTTTAATAAAAACAACAATGAACATACCAGATCAATACAATATTAAGAAAACAATTGAACAGAAAACATATTTAGTTGATGGCCAATTAAAGTCATGGTCTGGAGAAACAGCTAACATATATTCAACAATTTCATCTACAGAGTCATATCACCCAACATTATTAGGGAGTATTCCACAATTGGGAGAAGAAGAAGCCAATGAAGCATTAGATGCTGCTTGTAATGCCTTCAATAAAGGAAAAGGATTATGGCCTACAATGAAAGTTGTAGATAGAATTGCTTGCATGGATAAGTTTGTGGTACAAATGAAAACTAAGCGTGAAGAGATTGTAAAGCTACTCATGTGGGAAATAGGAAAAACCTTGTCAGATTCAGAAAAAGAATTTGACAGAACAATAGATTATATCTACGATACCATAGAAGATTACAAGCAAATGGATAGAGACAGTGCCAAGTTTGAAAAAAACAGCGGTGTAAATGCTCATATTAGAAGAGGACCATTAGGTGTAGTCTTATGCTTAGGCCCTTATAATTATCCGTTAAATGAAACTTTTTGCCTGTTAATTCCTGCATTAATAATGGGGAATACTGCAATTTTTAAGCCTGCTAAATTTGGAGTTTTATTAATATCTCCACTATTAGAAGCTTTTCAAAATAGTTTTCCTAAAGGTGTTGTAAATATTATTTATGGTAGAGGAAGAGCCTTAGCTACGCCAATCATGAAGTCTGGGAAAATAGATGTTTTGGCTTTAATTGGTCATAGTACATCTGCAAAAGCATTACAAACGCAACACCCAAAAGTAAATAGATTGCGTTTGGTATTAGGTTTAGAAGCAAAAAACCCAGCAATTGTTTTATCTGATGCCGATTTAGATGTAACTATTGATGAATGTATTGCAGGTTCATTGGCCTTTAATGGACAACGTTGTACTGCTCTAAAAGTATTGTACGTTCATGAAGATATTGTAGAAGAATTTAACAAACGTTTTTCGGCCAAAGTAGACGAACTAAATTTTGGGAACCCATGGGAACCAGGAGTGAAGTTAACACCACTACCTGAACCAGATAAACCAGCGTATATTCAAGATTTAATAGATGATGCAAAAAAGTATGGAGCACGTATTTTAAATGCTAAAGGAGGAGAAACAACAGATAATTATATTTTTCCTGCTGTTCTATATCCAGTAAATAAGGATATGAAAGTTTTTCATGAAGAACAATTTGGTCCTGTGGTGCCTATTATTTCTTTTAAGGATATAGATGAGCCACTAGATGATATTGCAGATTCTAATTACGGCCAACAGGTTAGTTTGTTTGGTAAAGATGTAACTACGTTGTCTCCATTAATAGATAGTTTAGTGAATCTAGTTTGTAGAGTAAATTTAAACAGTTCTTGTCAGCGTGGTCCAGATGTGTATCCGTTTACTGGTAGAAAAGATTCTGCGGTAAGCACATTAAGTGTTCATGATGCATTGCGTTCTTTTTCTATTAGAACCTTTGTAGCATCAAAAGATAATCCTTCAAATAATGCCATACTAAAAGAATTGTTAGAAAAGAAAACTTCTAATTTTATTAGTACAGATTACATATTGTAGAATTGTTGCAAACTGCTATCTTAAAATATAGTATTCTTAATTATAAGGCTTTTTTTTTAGAAAGTTGTAAATCGTAAAAAAAATGATTTTGAAGCCATTGCTGTTTCAAAATCATTTTTGATATTTGTAGCATGTTTAGTAAAAATAATAAAATATATAGATTATTTACAGTGTTGCCCTTGCGCATTCGCCGTCGCTAATTCTTTAAGCTAGCGAAATACTGTTAATAATTATTTTATTTTTAAACATTGTACACAATCCTTTTCATATCATTTTTTTTAACCTTCGTTATTTCTAATAATAATAAGGTTTCCTTTCGTCGTATTTTTTATCGTCGCCCGTAGGGGTGTCTTCTATTTATGAACCCAGGTGAGTCCGGTTCTATTCTCAAAAAAATCATTACAATTTTAAGTTTATAATTAATACAATACATCATTTTGGAAATTATTATTGCTGATAAGTCACATGCTATTTATGCAAAAATCATCTGTAAGACTATTGCCGATTCTGCTAATGTTAGAGGTACCGGAATTGCCAAAAGAACACCTGAGTACATCATTCAAAGAATGAATAATAGCAATGCTGTTATTGCTCTAGATAAAAATAAGTTTGTTGGTTTTTGTTATATAGAAAAATGGGATCATGGAAAATTTGTAGCCAATTCAGGTTTAATAGTTCATCCAGATTATAGAGGAAGAGGAATTGCTAAGCTGATTAAAGAAAAGGTATTTAAACACTCTAGAGCAAAGTTTCCAGAAGCAAAAGTATTTAGTATTACTACAGGATTGCCTGTTATGAAAATGAACAGTGATTTGGGATATAAACCAGTAACATTTTCTGAATTAACCAAAGATCAATCATTTTGGAAAGGCTGCCAAACCTGTAAAAATTATGATGTCTTACAAAGAACATCTCAGAGTATGTGTTTATGTACAGGGATGTTATTTGATCCTAATCTAATGAAGCAAAGATCAAAAAAAACTAAAATGAAAGTATTTCAAAGATTAAAACAGATTAAACAAACATTCTTTTTACCGAAAGACCTCCATAAAGTGGCTAAGAAAAACAACAACAAATGAAATATCTATTAGAGAATTTAAACTTAAACCTATGAAAAAGAAACTTGTATTAGCTTACAGCGGTGGATTAGATACCTCTTATTGTGCTGTTCATTTCTCTAAAGATTTAGATTATGAAGTTCATGCAGTATCTGTAAATACTGGCGGATTCACAAAATTAGAAATAAATAGTATAGAAAAGAAAGCGTACGCAATGGGAGTAAGTGTTTATAAAAACATCAATGCTGTTGAGACCTACTATCAAAAAGTAGTCAAATTTTTAATTTACGGGAATGTTTTAAAAAATAACTGCTACCCTTTATCTGTAAGCGCAGAAAGAAGTATGCAAGCCATTAAAATTATTGAATATGCCAAAGAAATTGGAGCAGATTTTATAGCTCATGGAAGTACAGGAGCAGGAAACGACCAGGTTAGATTTGATTTAATTTTTCAAACACTAGCACCAGAAATTAAAATTGTTACTCCCATTAGAGATCTGCAATTAACAAGACAGCAAGAAATAGATTATTTAGTGTTAAAAGGAATAGACATGCCTTGGTCTAAAGCAACATACTCTATTAATAAGGGTTTGTGGGGAACCAGTATTGGTGGCTCAGAAACACTAGCATCAAATAAGCCTCTACCAGAAGAAGCCTATCCATCTCAGCTAGAAAAAAAAGAAAATGAACTCGTAAAATTAACGTTTTCTAAAGGCGAAATAATAGCTGTTAATAACCAAGTTGGCTTGCCACAGGAAATTATTGAAACCTTAAATAAATTAGCCTCTCAATATGCCATTGGAAGAGATATTCATGTAGGTGATACTATTATAGGGATTAAAGGTAGAGTTGGTTTTGAGGCTGCAGCAGCTAGTGTTATTATTAAAGCACATCATTTATTGGAAAAGCATACGCTTACTAAATGGCAACTACAACACAAAGAGTACCTGGCAAATTGGTATGGGACACACTTACATGAGGGCTTGTTTTTAGATCCAGTGATGAGAGACTTAGAAGCTTTTTTAGAAAGTAGTCAAACAAATGTATCTGGTGATGTTTTTATTACTTTAAAGCCATACCATTTCACCTTAGATGGTATTAGTTCTGAGAACGATTTAATGAATTCTGCTGTTGGTTGTTATGGTGAAGAAAATAAAGCTTGGACAGCTGATGAGGCGAAAGGATTTATAAAAATATATGCAAATCAGAGTAAAATATTTCAAAACATACACAAATGATCCTCGCAGAGGAATTTTTATAAAAGTACTTGGTGGCTGAGCGAAGTTGAAGCCACATAATTTAGAGCTAAAAATTATATATATGAAAATTAAAGCAGGAATAATTGGAGGAGCAGGTTATACCGCCGGAGAATTAATTAGAATTTTATTACATCACAAAGAAGTGTTTATTAATTTTATCTATAGTACCTCTAACTCAGGAAATAAAGTAAGTGCTATACATCAAGATTTAGTAGGTGATACAGACTTAGTTTTTACCAGTGAAGTTAATTTAAAAGTGGATGTTCTTTTTTTATGTTTAGGGCATGGAAATTCAAAAGCTTTTTTAGAGGAATTTTCATTCTCTTTAACAACAAAAATT